>VYMF01000023.1_pt1 | contig 86209 bp, 68 predicted proteins | sample 5115271 | NCBI WGS metagenome assembly VYMF01 (sample SAMN12291778, study PRJNA351875) | freshwater metagenome | isolation source: freshwater lake | place: USA: Michigan, Wintergreen Lake | collected 2013-08-08
TTCCGGGCCTTTTCGCGGCTTCGCGGGCGTGGCGCTCGCCGCCGCGCGACGCGGGGCGGGGGGAGGGGCCATCACAGCCACCGGCTCGTCGTCGTCCAGCACGAATGGCGCCTCCCGCCGACGCGTTCGCCGCGGCCGCGTAACCCGTGGCGGTCTATGTCATCCCGCCGCTCGGGCCCGGGTGGCAGCTGCAAGCCCTCGTGGCCCGGTACCGTTTCTCGGAAACGATCTCGCGGGAAATGGTCGCGCTGTTGGAAGACGCGTATCGGCGTTTGGCGCAGCGGCTTCAAGGGCTCGACGTGCTCGATCGTCGGGACCGCAACGCGCTGGAAGAGCGATTTCTGGAGGTGCGCCGTCTGCTCGACGAGGCGTACGGCACCGCGCAGCGCACGGTCACGGCCACCGTGCGCGAGTATGCCGCGCTGGAGTTGGAGATCGCGAATCGGCAGCTCCAGGCCCTCGCCGCCTGAAGCACCACAAAAGCGCCCACAGCACACGCGAGCGACTCGAGTCCGCGGACTGGGTCCTCTTTGCCGAGCGGGATCGCGCCAAGCCCATGTCGTACCAGTCGCTGCATTACCACATCTGCCAGGCCGAGATTCGCGCGAAGGTGGACGCGAAGCCGTACCGGAAGGCGCACGGGCTCCGGCGCATGTTGCTCGGCAAGGTGCTCGAAGAGACCGGCGACCGCGCGTTGGCCTTGGAAGTCATCGGCGATCGCGACCTCTCGCAGCTGTCGAGCTACGACCGGCGCATCGATGTCCGGACGGCCGCTGCGCTCCGGCAGGTCAGCATCGAAGGGCAGATGGAAGCCAGTGCGAAACTGTCCCCGAAACGTCCCGACGTCCCCGAAAACGAAACGGCCCCCGGAGGACCGGAGGCCGTAACTTCAAACGTGGAGGCAACTTAGAAATGCAACGCTCAGAGCCACAGATCGGGATTGAACCGATGACCGCCCGATTACGAATCGGGTGCTCTACCACTGAGCTACTGTGGCGGTCGAAATCACGGTGAGGTGCCGTGTCCTGCTCTCCAGCGGTAAACAGTGCCCTCGCACGGACTCGAACCGTGACGCCGTTAAGCACTACCACCTCAAAGTAGCGTGTCTACCAATTCCACCACGAGGGCGCACTGCACCTGCTTCCTGCTTGTACCAGCTGCGTCGGTGCGGAGACTCCACCTACCCTTGCATCCCAAACGTCCGCACGACAACGGGAGCGACGGGGCTCGAACCCGCGACCTCTCGAGTGACAGTCGAGTGCTCTAACCAAACTGAGCTACGCCCCCAACAACACCTGCACTGTGGTACACCCGCCGAACCATAGCTCCAACGGGAATCGAACCCGTCTCTCAACCTTGAAAGGGTCGTGTCCTAACCGATAGACGATGGAGCCGTTGGAACCACTGCCCTGCTGACCACCCCTACGAAAACACACCCATAGCGGTAACGGGATTCGAACCCGTGTTCCAGCCTTGAGAGGGCTGTGTCCTAGTCCCCTAGACGATACCGCCGAGGCTGCGCGCCAAGGCGCGCAGCCTCGGCGGTTCTGCTATTTCCTGTCGCGCTCACTGGTCGTGATCGCTCCTTGTCCGAATCACGCCGCCGGGAAACACAGCAGCTCGTCCAGCAGACAGCAGGCCCGGAGGGAATCGAACCCCCAACCGCCGGTTTTGGAGACCGGTGCTCTACCAATTGAGCTACGGACCTCCGGAGAGCGGCGACACCATCGCTGCTCGCCAGTGCGACTCAGGGTGACCGACGGGAATTGAACCCGCAACCCCCGGAACCACAATCCGGTGCTCTAACCGATTGAGCTACGGCCACCATGCACAAACGGGGAACGATGCCGTCCCGCGTTTGCTGCCCCCGGCCACCGCATTGAAATTCGGTGCGGCGATACTCGGGAGACGCCAAGAGTAACCGGTCAGAACACCGATTTCAAGTGGCGAACTCGTACTTTTTCAGTCCTTCGCGCGATCGAGGTATTCACCCGTGTTCGGGTTCACGCGCACGCGCGTCCCCTGCTCCACGAACTCCGGCACGTTCACCACCACGCCGTTTTCCAACTTGGCCGGCTTCGACGACGCCGTCTTCGTGGCGCCGCGCACCACCGGCGCCGTATCCACGATCTCGAACACCATCGAATTCGGCAGCTGGATACCAATGGGGCGGCCATTGTAGTACTCGGCCAGAATCTTGAGCCCCGACTGCATCCACGGCGCCGAATCGCCGAGTGCTTCTTCGTCGAGCTCGATCTGGTCGTAGTTCTCGGCGTTCATGAAGTGGTACGAATCGCCACCCTGGTACATGAACTCGAGCTCGTGCGTTTCCATGTCTGCCTTCACGATCGTGTCGGCCGCCCGGAACCGATGCTCGAAGTTCGAACCGGTCCGCAGGTTCTTGAGCTTCGCCTGCACCATCGCGCGCAGGTTGCCCGGCGTGTGGTGACGGAATTCAACGACACGGCACGGATCGCCTTCGAAGACGAGCACCATACCACGACGGATCTGCGTAGCGGAGAAAGCCATATTCACGACACCTGCAAGCAGGGAAAAAACGCGGAACTGCGCGAGGGACCCGGCGGACGCGGCGCCTGTCCCGCTCTGCGACGCCTCCACCAATCCGGTACAGCCTCAAAACGTAACCGGCCGGAACCCTCGCTGGAAGTGACCCCGTCTCAGCGAATGGCCCATGCCCGCAGCGCCGGCTCCATGGCCGCCCACACCGTCGCGGCCACCACCTTTGAGCCTTCCTCGTTGGGGTGGATCCCATCCGCCTGATTGAGCCGCGTCACCCCCGCCACTCGGTCGAGCAGGAACGGCCAGAGCGGTACCCCGGTCGCCTTGGCCGCCCGGAAGTACGTCTCGTGGAAGCGGGTCGTGTAGTCCTTCCCGAGGTTGGGGGGCGCCTCCATTTGCACCAACGCCAGCGCTGCCTCGGGGCGCGCGCGGCGCACCGCCTCCACCAGCTTCACGAGGTTCGCGTACGTCGTATCCGGGTCCACCCCCCGGAGCCCGTCGTTGGCCCCGACCTCGAGCACCACCAGCGAGGCCGGCTGGTCGAGCACCCACGCCGCCCGCCGCAGCGCACCGGCCGACGTCTCCCCGCTCAGCCCCGCGTTCACGATGCGCACCTTGAGCCCGGCAGAGTCGGCCTTGGCCTGCAACAGGGCCGGATACGCCCGCTCGGGATCGAGCCCCAATCCCGCCGTGAGGCTCGTGCCGAGCATGACCACCCGCGTGACCGTTCCGGTGGCGGGCGGTGTATTGCCCCCTCCACCGGCGGGGCCCGACGCCGTCACATTACCTGAATCCCCAGCGCCCCCCGAACCGTTGGTCCCGGAGTTGGCCGCGGTATCCCCGCGGCCGCTGCACGCGCCCAGCAGGGCCGCGCAGGCCAGGACCAGCGCGACGGCACGCTGCCCGCTTCGACGCCCTCCCCTTTCTCTCTTCTGCAATCGCATGCTCGTTGCCCGTGGGTTGACCAAAGAGTATCTGAGCGGCACGCAGCCGCTGACGGTCCTGCGTGATGTGACCTTCGACGTGCCAGCCGGCGCGTTTGTTTCCATCGTCGGCCCCTCCGGCAGCGGAAAGACCACGTTACTGGGCCTGCTCGCCGGACTCGATACCCCGTCGCGCGGCACCGTGTCCCTCGACGGCGTCGACTTCGGCAGCCTCGACGAGGACGCCCGCGCGAAACTGCGTGGCGCGAAAGTTGGGTTCGTCTTCCAAAGCTTTCAATTGATCCCCACGCTGACCGCGCTCGAAAATGTGCAGGTGCCGCTCGAGCTCGCCGGCGTCGTGCCCACGCGCGACGCGGCAGCCCGTGCCCGCGACCTGCTGGTGCGCGTGGGACTGGGCGACCGGCTCGACCACTTTCCGCAGCAGCTCTCCGGCGGTGAGCAGCAACGCGTGGCGCTGGCGCGCGCCTTCGTGAACGACCCCAAAATCCTGTTTGCCGACGAACCCACCGGGAACCTCGACGGCACCACCGGCGAGCGCATCGTGGAGTTGCTGCAGGCACTCAACCGCGAACGCGGCTGCACCATCGTGCTCGTCACGCACGACGCCGCCCTCGCCGCCCGTACGCAGCGCACCATTCGCCTGCGCGACGGCGTCATCGTCGAAGATGTGTATCACGTGCACACCACGCTCCCCGCTGACGCGCCGCACAGCACGGGGCATCCCGAGCCCGCCGCCACATGACCGCGCAGGCGTTGCTCCGCCTCGCGTGGCGTGAAAGCCGCACCGCGCGCCGCCGTCTGGCGCTGTACATGTCGAGCATTGCGTTCGGCGTGGCCGCGCTCGTGGCGATCGATTCGTTCGCCGGCAACGTGACCCGCTCCATTCGCGATCAGTCGCGCACCCTGCTGGGTGGCGATATGGCGCTGTCGGCGCGCGCGACCTTTCCAGCAGTCGTGGACACGCTCATCGACTCGCTGCGCAGCGCCGGGGTGCCGTCGTCTCGTGTGACGACGTTTGCCTCCATGGCGCTGGCCGACCCGTCGGGAAACACGCGCTTGGTACAGGTACGCGCGGTGTCGCCGGGCTACCCGTTCTACGGCGCCATCGAAACCGATCCGGTCAATGGCTGGTCACGCGTGCACGACGACAGCGTGGTCTTCGTCGACGCGTCGCTGCTCATTGCGCTCGAGGCGTCGGTGGGTGACCGCCTCAAGCTCGGACAGCAGACCTTCACCATTGGTGGTACGCTGGGCAACGTGCCCGGTGACGCCGGGATCACGTCGATCATTGGGCCACGCGTCTATCTGTCCGACAAGTGGCTCGCCAGGATGGGCCTGTTGTCGTTCGGCAGTCGCGCCGAATACGAAATGGTTCTCCGGCTCAATGCCACGCAGGGCACACCCAAGAACGCCGCGCAGATTGCCAAGGCGCTGCGCCGCCGCATCGATCCGGTCGAAGCGGCACGCCTCGAAGCGCAGGAAGCGTCGGGCCGGCGCCGGAATGCCGCCCCCGGCGGCGAAGGCGACGAGCCGCCGCGCGATACGCTCAACGTACAGGCTCCGGTGGTCGCCACCGACAGCGCCGGCGTTGGCGCCGCTGCAACGGCCGACACAACCGCTGGCCGCAGGCCGCCCGCCACACTCGCCCCGCCCAAGACCCGTGTGCGCGTGCGCACCGTCGCCGACACCGAACGCGACTTCACCGAAGCCGTCGCGCGACTCGCCGACTTCCTGAGCATCATTGGCCTCATTGCGCTGCTGCTTGGCGGTATTGGCGTAGCCAGCGGCGTCAATGCCTTCGTCTCCGCCAAGATCGACACGGTGGCGGTGCTGCGCTGCCTGGGCGCCACGAGCCGCCAGGTACTCGCGCTCTACATCGTGCAGGCCGGTGCCATGGGCCTCGTTGGCGCGAGCGCCGGTGCCGCGTTGGGCGTGGCCATTCAGTTTCTGCTGCCGCGCGTGATGGGCGAGTTCCTCCCGGTCGACGTCATCATCCAGCTTGAGCCGCGCCCGCTGTTGCTGGGGCTCGCCACGGGCGTGTGGGTGTCGCTGGTGTTTGCGTTGCGCCCGTTGCTCGCGCTGCGCCGGGTGTCACCGTTGCAGGCCATTCGCCGCAACGCCGACCCCGCGTCGCTGCCAAGCGAATGGAAAGATCCCGCGCGTCTGGTGGTCGACGCGCTGCTCGTGTCGAGCATTGTGGGCATCGTCCTGTCGCGCATTGAATCGGTGCGTGACGGGCTCGCCATGACCGGTGGCATTATTGGCGTGGTGCTGGTGCTCTGGGTTGCCGCGACCGCGCTCATCGCGGTGGCACGTCGTTCCACCCGTCCGTCGTGGCCGTTCCCGTTGCGCCAGGGCATTGCCAACCTGCACCGCCCCGCCAACCAAACGCGCGCCGTCACGCTGGCCCTGGGCTTCGGTGCCTTCTTGCTGAGCACCGTGTATCTCGTGCAGGCCAATCTATTGGGGCGCGTGCAAACCACCGCCGACGCCGCGGCCGGCAATCTGCTGCTCTTCGACGTACAGGATGATCAGGCCGCGCCGCTCGATTCCATGTTGCGCGCGCGCCAGCATCCCATCGTGCAGCAGACGCCCATCGTCACCATGCGCGTAGAGGCCATCAACGGCGTGACGGTCGCCAAGCTCCAGGGCGATACCACGGTGCAACGTGCCGGATGGGCGCTGCGTCGCGAGTATCGCTCGACGTATCGCCAGGAGATGCAGGCGTCGGAGAAGCTGCTGAGCGGGAAATGGTTTCCCGATTCGGCGGCGCGTCGCACCGCCCGTGCGGCGAACCCGGACCTGCCGTATCTCGTGTCGCTCGAACGAAGTCTCGCGGAACAACTGCGTGTCGCTCTCGGCGACACCATCACGTGGAACGTGCAAGGCGTACCTGTGACGACCATCTTGGCGAGCACGCGCGAAGTGAACTGGGGTCGTTTCGAGGCCAACTTTTTTGCGGTCTTCGAGCCGGCCGCCCTGCGGCGCGCACCGCAGCAGTACGTCATTGTGGCCAACGTCCCCCCCGGTGCGGCACTGTCGGCCATCCAGCGCGACATCGTACGGCGTTACCCCAACGTCTCGAGCCTCGATCTCACGCTGGTGAAGCAGACCCTCGGCTCCATCATCGATCGCGTGACACTCGCCATCCGATTCCTCGGCGTGTTCTCGCTGGCGATGGGCATCCCGGTGCTGTTCAGCGCCGTCGCGGCCACGCGCCGTGCGCGATTGCGCGAAGGGGTCCTGCTGCGCACCCTCGGGGCCTCGCGGGCACAGGTCGCCCGCGTACTGCTCGCGGAATATGGCGCCCTCGGCGCCTTGGGGGCGCTCACGGGCATGGTGCTCTCGTTCGGTGGCGCATGGGCGATTGCCCGGTTCGTCTTCGACGACCCGTTCGATCCAGCCGTTGGTCCCACGCTGCTCATTGCCGTGGGGATGCTGCTGCTGACCATGACCATTGGCCTGCTCACGTCGCGTGACGTGTACCGCGAGACGCCCATGATGGCGATTCGCGAACCCGGCTGAGGACCAGGCGGCGATCAGCGTGTGGGGATGACGCCAAAGGCGACGGGCTTTCCGCCTTGCACGGCCACCCACACGCGCGCGCCCGACATCCCTTGCAACGCCGTCGGCAACGGGACGCGCTTGATGCCGCTGCCGTCGGTCAGTCGTAGCGACCCGTCGGGAAGCACGGTGCCGTCGAAGGCCGGAACGCCGTCGGCGGCGCGCACGAGATAATCCGACACCACCACGTCGCGCGGCGTGAGACGCACCCCGCGAACGACGACCTCACTCCCCACCAGCTTGGACATGCCTGTGGTGGCCATGCCGCTCAGCGAGGTGGTGGTGGAACCGGTGCGCAGTACGACCACGCGCGCTGGCTCCTCGCCTTGCCAGATCAGCTGACCACGCACCGTATCGCTCCGCGCGCGATCGGCTCCGGTGGAAGCCGCGGCCAATTGCGCGGCGAACGCGCGGGCCATCGAGTCGCCACGGGCTTGGGCGCGCTGCGACATGGCGGAGCCTACCGACTGTGACACCGTGAGGGCCGCCCGCTGCACCGCGCTGTCGGCAGCTGTGAGTGCTGCCCCCGTGGCATCGCGCGGGCGCCGGCCCGTTGATCCACCCGGAAGCGTCCCTCCCAGCGAATCGCGCAGCGCCTTGGCGATTTCCTCCTGCGCCGCACGCCGCATGGAGTCGAGCATTTCCGGGGTCCGTTCCGCCTGCGCCAGAAGCGAATCCCCACGCAGCGCGAGCGTATCCAACCCCTCGACGTCGCCCTTTACCGTGACACTGCCATCGCTGAGGCCGCCACAGGCGGTCAACGCGCCCAAGACGCCAACGACGAGCGCCCGCTGCGCCGCGGGGAACGACGACCACACGGGGCCGGGCGGAGACGGTGGCAGGAGCAAGCGGGGGAAGACCATAGCTGTGAACCTACGAGCCGAGTGCATGGCGTCAACGCATCTCCGTGGCATATTATCATGGCGGCGCGCGGCGGGTGTGTGCCTCGGCCAACTGGTGGGGCGGTCATCGCGTGCTACGAGCGTACCGCGTCGGCACGGCCCACCACGATGTACGTCGGCCACCCGTTATCCATCAGGCACCAAGCGCCTCTTGGCGGTGACTTCCGCCCCCACGGCGCGCAAACCTACGCATGCGAGACCTTCCAACGAACGACATCCCCACGCGCATCGAGCCCGAGGGATGGATGCAGGACAATGACCGCGGGTTGGCACTCGCGGCCGACCAAGACTGGGCGGAGGCGTGCGAAGCCTTTGCGGCAGCCGCCGGCAGTCTTGCACGTTCGTTGCCATCGACCGAGGGGCATCACGAACCGCTGGCGCTGGTCTTGAGCAATCTGGCGCAGGCCAGTTTCCGCGCGGGGCGCGTCGACGAGGCCCTGCAGCACGCCCAGCGCGTGTGTGCCCTGCGCGTCGCGATCGCCGGCGAAGACGCCATGCCAGTGGGGCGGGCGCGTATGGACCTCGCCGTCATGCTGGCGTCACGCGGTCGCCTCGACGAGGCGAGCACGCTGGTCCAGCGCGCCATGTGCGCCATGGAGCACCACGTGGCCGCTGACGATGCGCGGCTGGCCATGGTGCTCGAAAACGCCGCACGGATTTCGTTGGCAGCCGGATCCGCCGCCAACGCGGAGCCCTTGCTCATTCGCTTGCACGCGCTGCTCGACGCCCACGAAATGTCGACCGATCGCGCCGAGCAGCTAGCAGCGCGGGTGGCAACTGCCAGGTCGCTCCGGTTTGTCGCCGAGGCCCCGGCCGTCGAGGCCCCGGCCGTCGAGGCCCCGGCCGTCGAGGCCTCTGCCGTCGAGGCCCCGGCCATCGAGGCCTTGGCCCTGACGGTCGCCCACGAAACGCCGGAACAGCCGTCGGCGTTCGAAGATGACCTCCCCTCGCGTGTGTACGCGCATGCAGCGATCGAGGCCCACGAAACGTGGGACGATCATCCGCTGCGCGATGCCGTTGCGTTGACTGACGTCCTGTTGCGCGCGACGCCCAGCGGCGTGCCCATCGTTCCGGTGACCACACCCATTGCGCCGCCGCTGCTCATTGCGAATGGCACCGGCGACGTGAGCATCACACCGACCGCCTCGGATGCCTTTGCCAGCTTGTCGTTCGATCCGACAGACGACGCACCCGCCGCATTGGAGTCGCAGCCGTCGGAGGCCCCCTTGGCTGCGGTGGACCTGTCGCTGGCAGCACTGCTCCCAACCCCAACTGGAGCGTCGCCGATCGACACCAAGAGGCCCGGCAGCGGTATGGTGCTGGAGTCCACGGTGACCCACGGGGTGGTCGGTGACAAGGACGAGGTACCCATGCCGCAGGCGGCGCCCGTGTCATCGCCCATTCTCGAGGGACTCCCGGATTTGCCAACGACCGTCGAGCCGCCGACGGTTCCCGTGCCGCAGATCAGGCCGCAGGAGATACACGACGGCGCGCCGCCAGCGTTGGCCGATCACCCAGTGTCACGCGCCCCCGAGGAGCAGGTGGTGCTGCCCCCGGTCGCTGAAAAACAGTCCGGTTCCGGCAAGCTCATCGCGATGCTTGCTGGCGCGTTGGCGGCGGCGGGTGGTGCGGCTGCGTACTTTCTGCGCCCGTAACCCGCTGGCCTTCCGGCGGCGCGCCGCCGGCGTGCCGCTGCGTTCGGTGCGCATGGCGGGTGGGAACAATCCGTCCCCGGGCGAGGCCGTCGGGCGATACCTCGGCCATGACACGGTCTCCGGCCAACTCGCGCATCCGATGGCGATTTCCATACGAGGCCAGCGTCGGAGCATAAATGTCGGGTAGTACACTAGTCGTCGGTCCGGGGTGGCTCGGGGCGCCCGCCGCCGCCGTCTTGGCGCAGGGCGAGACCGCGACGGTGTTTACGCTTTCCCGCAGTGGACGCGAGGCCCCGCAGGGATGCACGGCCGTCGCCGGCGACATCACGCGCGGGAGCGACGATCACGCGCTATTGCAGGCACTCCCCGCGACGGTCGCACAGATCGTCGTGTGCGTTGCCCCATCCAGCGCGCGTGGTGACCGCTACGACCTCTATCCGGCCGCCGCGCGCGGTGCGGTGCAGCTCGCCGAGGCACTGCACACGCGCGCGCTGGTATACGTGTCGAGCACCGGCATCTACGACCGGCAGGACGGCAGCGAGGTCGACGAGCGCACGCTTATCATGCCCACCAACGATCGCGTGCAGGCGCTCATGGACGCCGAACTCGCCGTCCTCTCGGCCGCGACGCCGACACGCGCGGTGACCGTGCTGCGCGCGGCGGGATTGTACGGGCCGGGGCGCGATCCGCAGCGTCGCTTTGCTGCTGCGCTCACGCCCCCCGACGCGTGGTGCAATTTCTCATGGCGCGACGATGTAATCGCCGCCATGGCGCATGTGCTCGCCCAGCCGGCGACCGGCCGCGGCGCACTGTTCAACTGCACCGACAACTCGCCGGTGCAGGCGGGCGCGATCACGCACGCGCTGACCGGTGCGTGGCCGTTGCCAGACACATCGTCACCTGGCGAGGCGGCGCAGGGCGGCGCCGTTCGCAGTGGACGCAGCAATCAGCGAGTCCGCAGTGCCGCCCTCCTGCGCACCGGTTTCATGCCGCAGGTGCGCGATATCTTTGAGGGGCTACGGCGGCTTGGTCACGCGCTGCCTGGATTGGAGACCCGTTCGTGAGCGACACCATGCAGCCGTACGGCCCCAATACCGCCGCCATTCGCGCCTTTCTCGTACGCTTCGCAGGGCTCGGCGCGCGCGATCGTGCCGACGTCGTCGCGCGCTATCAGGAACGCGTGCAGACGCGCGCGTACCACGCGGCCGAATCGGCGCTCGCCACGGCGATCGAGCGGAGCGGCCGCGAGCCGCTCCAACGGGCGCTGAGTGGGCCGCTGTTGCAGTTGGTGCAGCGCACGGATGCCCCCCGTGCGACGGAGGTCACCGAGGAAGACGCGCTCGACGGGCTCGATCCGGTGGCGGAGCCCGCCTTGGCCGCGCTCTTGGCCCTGCTGGTGCGCGATCTGCTCGATGACCCGCAGCTGGAGCAGTTGTCCGGCGCCTTCGGCACGGTGATCGCCGTGAGCGACCTGCCTCGCTAGCGACCGACCGCGCGCCGGCTACAGCACGGTATCGGCGCGCGGTTCGGCGGCAAGCGTGAAGCGAGGGATGACGGCGAGAAAGCTCGAACCGTCGTCGCGCACGAAACGGTAGGTACCTTCCATCCAGCCGTTGGGCGCCTTGAGGACGCAGAAGGAGCGGTACTCGTGAATCTGCCCGGGCAACAGGTGCGGCTGCTCCCCCACCACGCCTTCGCCCTCGACCACGGTATCGCCAACCGCTTCGTCGTGAATGAGCCAGCGGCGCGTACGGAGCTGCGCCGCCTGGCCGCTCACATTTTCGATGCGAATGTGGTACGCGAAGACGAACTGTCCGAGCAGCGGGTTGGACCGCTCACGTAAGTACGACGGGCGCACGGTAATGCGGATCCCCGACGTCATGCGATAGTAGAACGGCGCGCGATCGCTCATTCAAAACGTTCGGTGGGCGATGTGGTAGAACCCGTCACGAGCGACAACGAAACGGGCGGACTCTCGATACCAACACGATTGAGGGCCGAGATGGTGACCTTGGTGGCGGACAAGTCGTGGGGAATGGCCCACCGGTCGGTCGCTCCGGGCAACAACATGGTAATCCATGCGGTGTCCGTCCGCAGCCTCACCACCCACTGCCACGGGGCCGTCCGCCCCGGGGTCCCCAACCGGAGCTGCGTCGCGCCGCGTCCGCGCTGCAGCTGGGGGACAGGAGTGGCGGGTGGGGTATTGGGGAGCCATGGCGACGCGGGCGGGAGCGCGACCGCCGCGTACGGGCCCACCTGCAGCGTGTCGTTCATCCCGGCCTGGTTCTTCAGGAAGGAGGTCATGCTGAAGTGGACGTTGCCGCTCGCGCCGGGCTGGAGACGAGTCAGGCGGATCTGCTCGAGCAGGTCGCTCACGGGGAATGCCGTGGACCCGCGGCCGCCGGCCAGCGACGTGAAGTTGCCGGGCCAGAGGTGGCGCTGCCGCACATTCTCGCCGGCCCACCAGTCGAGCAGCACGGGATACGACTGCGCCACCTTGGTGGTGGGCCAGTAGAGTTGCGGCGTGAAGTAATCGACCCACCCTTCGCGCAACCACTTCCGCGCGTCGGCATACAGCTTTTCGTAGGCGTCGAAGCCCTTGATCTGCGCCGGATATCCCGGCCGCCAAATGCCGAACGGGCTGATGCCGAAGCGCACCCACGGCTTGGCCTTGTGGACCGCCTCGTCGAGCTCGCGGACGAGTGTGTTCACGTTGTCGCGGCGCCAGTCGGCTTTGTCGAGCGTGCCGCCCGCCTTGCGATAACGCGCGTAGCTCGCCGCATCGGGAAAGGGCAACACGCGGCCGCGCCGGTCGTTCTCGGGATACGGGTAGAAGTAGTCGTCGAGATGAATGCCATCCACGTCGTACCGCTTCACGACATCGACCACCACGCGCACGGTGTGGGCACGCACCGCCTTCTCCCCCGGATCCATCCACAGGTACGGGCCGTACGTCTTGACGAGCGCGGGGGTGGTGCGACGCACATGCGACGCCGCCGCCGGCGACGCGCCCTTCACGAAGCCGGCGCGATACGGGTTGAACCACGCGTGCAGTTCGATGCCGCGTGCGTGCGCCTCGTCGATGGCAAAGGCCAGGGGGTCCCAGAAGGGTTCCGGGCGCTTTCCTTGCACGCCGGTGAGAAATTCGGACCACGGTTCGAGACGCGACGCGTACAGGGCGTCGCCGGCGGGACGGACCTGAAAAATCACTGCGTTGAGCTTGAGCGCCTGCGCCCGATCGAAGATCGCGCGCAGTTCCGCCTGCTGCTCGGCCGTACTCAGTGTGCGCTTGGACGGCCAATCCATGTTGCGGACGGTCGCGACCCACACGCCGCGAAACTCGCGCAGTATGGGCGGCGCCTCGGCGGTCGCCACCGGCTTCTGCTGCGGCGACGACGTTGTGCCCCGTGGCGTTGCGCCCCGTGGCGTTGTGCCCCGTGGCGTTGAGCGGCGTGCGGCCGCGGTGTCGAGGCGCCCACCGGCCGAATCGCGGGTGGGCACGGCAGCGGTTGCGCGCTCAGGCACCGCCGGGACGATGGGCGTGAGCTTGCGCCCACACGCCCACGCCGATGCCAGCACGAGCGTGCCAGCCGCCGTCCGGCGCCAAGACGTCACGCCTGGACCATCTCCGGTGCGCCCGAGGCGCGCGACGTCGACGCCGCCGTCATCGCCGCCAACACCACGCCCGCGCGTCGTGCAGCTTCGGCAATACGCGCCCCACTTTGGATGAACGAAATGCGGAAGAACCCCTCGCCGCCCGCGCCAAAGCCCGAGCCCGGCATGGCGATGACCCCCTGCTCTTCGCGCAGCCGGTCGCAAAAGTCGGCGCTGGCCACCCCCTCCGGCAACGGGATCCAGAGATACATGGTGGCTTTGGGCGTCTCGCAGGCAAACCCGTTGGCGCGGAAGGCTGCCACGGCCGCGTCGCGTCGTTCGGCGAATACCGCCAGATTTTGCGGCACGAACTCCGCCCAGCTCTCGATGGCGGCCACACCGGCCGCCTGAATGCCCATGTACTGCCCGGTGTCGGTGAACGACTTCACCTTGGTAAGTGCACCGGCTATCTCGGGCTTGGCCACCGCCCACCCGCAGCGCCATCCCGTCATGTTGTACGTCTTCGACAACGAGTGGAACTCGATGGCCACGTCGCGCGCGCCCTCGATCTCGAAAATGCTCGGCGGCACATAGCCGTCGAAGCCCATTTCGGAATACGCGTTGTCGTACACCAGCAGCATGTCACGCTCCCGACAGGTGCGTACGACCTGCTCGAGATACTCACGCGGCGCGATCGCGGCGGTGGGGTTGTTGGGATAGTTCAGATACAGCACGCGCGTGCGCTCGAGCACGTCGACGGGGATTTCATCGAGATCCACGAGGAAGTTCGTGCGCGGCCGCAGCGCGTACACGTACGGCGTGGCGTCGCTCATGAGCGTCCCCCCCAGATACGCCTGATAGGCCGGATCGGGAATGATCGCCACATCGCCGGCGCCAAGGTACGCAAACGCCACGTGCGCGAGCCCTTCCTTGCTGCCCAACAACGGTACGATCTCCGTCATCGGGTCGACGCGCTGCCCGAAGCGCGTCTGCATCCACGCACTGATGGCCTCGCGGTACGGGACGTGGCCAAGCCCGAAACCGTAGCGTTGCATGGCGGGCACTTCGGCGGCCTGCTGCAGCGCCGACACGGCCTTTGGCGGTGGGGGTAAGTCGGCGTCGCCGGCCCCGAGGTCGATGACATCGACCCCGGCGGCCATCAACGCCTTCTTGCGCGCCGGAATGTGCGCCAGCGGGTACACGGGAAACGCGCTGAAACGCGGCGAGAAACGAGGCATGGCGGAAAGGACGAATGCGTATCGGTGCGACGCGGTGCGTCAGGGCGCCGGCGGACTGAACTGCGCGTGCTGCGCGTCAATCCAGCTTTGATGATAGCGTGGATCTTCGATGGCCACCGCCGCCTTGGCGATCTTGAGCGGGCGGAAGCTGTCCATCATGACCGCGAGTTCGTTCGTGTACTTGGCGCCAATGCTCGCTTCCGCGCGCCCCGGATGCGGGCCGTGCGGCAGGCCGTCGGGATGATGCGTGATGGAGCCGTACTCGATCCCCTTGCGACTCATGAACTCACTCGACGCGTAGAACAGCACCTCGTCGGAATCGACGTTGCTGTGGTTGTACGGCGCCGGTACCGCCTGCGGATCGAAATCGTAGGGGCGCGGACAGAAGCTGCAGATCACGAACCCGTCGCCCTGGAACGTCTGGTGCACCGGCGGCGGCTGGTGGATGCGTCCCACGATGGGCTCGAAGTCGTGGATGTTGAAGGCCCACGGATAGAAGTACCCGTCCCATCCCACCACATCGAACGGGTGGTGATCGAGGACCAGCTCGTTGAGCGCGTCGTACTGCTTCACGAGAATGGGGAAGTCGCCCTTTTCGTCGCGCGGCTCGAGCTGCTGCGGACGCCGGATGTCGCGCTCGGAATACGGGGCGCCTTCGAGCAGCTGCCCGAACTCGTTGCGATAGCGCTTGGGAAAGCGCACATGGCCGCGACTCTCCATGACGAGGAACTTGTTCGGCCCCTTGCTCGTGTCGAGGCGCCAGCGATGCGTGATATTGCGATGGATGACGACGTAGTCACCCGGCTTGTACGGCAGGTCGCCGAACACCGACTCGAGTACGCCGTGCCCTTCCACCACGTACACCACTTCGTCCGCCTGTGAGTTGCGGTAGCAGTGCGCATCGGTCACATCGGGCTCCACGTACAGCATGCCGATGTCGCTGTTGAAGAGCAGCGGCAACCGATCGAGCGTGGGAGACCCACCCGGCTTCGCGCGTGACGTGAGAAAGTGGCGATGGCGCAGCGAGCTGTCGGTATCCTCTTCCCAGCGCAAATCACACACCTTGCGCGCCGACTTGACCGTCGTGGGCGGATGCGTGTGATACAGCAGCGACGACGTGCCGACGAACCCTTCGTGTCCCATGAGCTCTTCGGCGTACAAGCCGCCATCGGGACGACGGAACACAATGTGGCGCTTGCGCGGGATGGTGCCGAGCTGGTGGTAAATGGGCATGATCGTCTCAGAGGTTGCCGCGCAGTGCCTGCTCGCGCTCGATGCTTTCGAAGAGCGCCCGGAAGTTGCCCTTCCCGAAGCTCGTCGCGCCTTTGCGCTGAATGATTTCGAAGAACAGCGTGGGGCGGTCTTCCACCGGCTTGGTAAAGATCTGCAGCAGGTACCCATCGGGATCGCGGTCCACCAGAATGCCGAGCTTCGCCAGCTCGTCGACCGGCTCGTCGATCTGCCCCACGCGTTCCTGCAATTCGTCGTAATACGATGTAGGTATCGAGAGGAATTCGACACCGCGTTCCTTCAATGCCGTGACGGTCGCCAGAATGTCATCCGTGGCCAGTGCGAGATGCTGCGCGCCGGGCCCGCCGTAATAATCGAGATATTCTTCGATCTGCGACTTCTTCTTCCCCGATGCGGGCTCGTTGATGGGGAACTTGATCTTGTCGTTGCCGTTGGCCATGACCTTCGACATGAGCGACGAATACTCGGTGCTGATGTCGGCGTCGTCGAAGGTGATGAGATTGCGGAAACCGAGCACGCTGCCGTAATACGCGACCCAACGGTTCATCTGCCCGAGTTCGACGTTGCCCACGCAGTGGTCGATGTACTTGAGCCCCACACTGGCCGGCTGATAGTGCGGCGTGACGGGCATGAAGCCGGGCAGAAACAGGCCGCGATAGTTGCGGCGCTCGACGAGCGTATGGATGGTGTCGCCGTACGTGCCGATGGCAGCCATGACGACTTCGCCGTCGGCGTCCTGCACGACGTGCGGTTCCTGAATGCCGATCGCCCCGCGTGCCATGGCGGTGTCGTAGGCGAGACGCGCGTCGTCGACCCAGAGCGCATAATCCTTTACGCCGTCGCCGTGACGGTGCACGTGGTCCGCAATGGGCGAGGAGGGTGACAGCGCCGTCGTGAGCACCAGGCGGATCTTGCCCTGCTGCATGAGGTAGCTGGCGCGATCGCGCACGCCGGTCTCGGGACCGCGGTAGCCGACGAGCGAATAGCCGAAGGCCGCGCGGTAATACAGACTCGCCTGCTTGGCATTGCCGACGTAGAACTCGACGTAGTCGGTGCCGTTGATGGGAAAGGCGTCCTGTTCGACGCCCGCTTCGGGGATGGTCAACGTGGCCATGGGCACACCTGTGGTAAGAAGATGAAAGGAGGCAGACGGAACACCACCTGGTTCATCTCAGATGTGCGAACGCGGCAGCGCACCTATCCAGGCGCGCTCCCGTTGGTCCTCCGAAGGCGGGGTGAGGAACATATCCGAAAGGTAGTCGGTGGGGGTCAGTTACGCAGTTCCGGCAGGTTCCGGAACAGGTCCAACGCACCCGGATTGGCAAGCGCGTCGATGTTCTTTACCGGGCGGCCGTGAATGACTTCGCGCACCGCTAGTTCGGTGATCTTCCCGCTGATCGTTCGCGGGATGTCCGATACGGCGACGATGACCTTGGGCACATGGTGTGGGCTCGTGTACTCCCGTAGGCGCGTCCGGATGGCCCGCTGGAGGTCGTCGGTGAGTGGTACGCCTTCGCGCAACCGGACGAACAACACGATGCGCGAATCGGTCCCGCCCGCGTCGCCGAGCGCCTGCTCCACCACGAGCGATTCCATGATGCCCGTGATCTGCTCCACCTGCCGATAGATCTCGGCCGTCCCGATTCGGACGCCGCCGGGATTGAGCGTGGCATCGCTGCGCCCGTGGATGATCATCCCGTCATGGTCCGTGAGCTCGGCCCAATCGCCATGTCGCCACACGCCGGGGATCTGCGCGAAGTACGCCGCACGATAGAGCGCCCCATCGGCATCGTTCCAGAACGCCACCGGCATGCTGGGAAAAGGCTTCGTGCACACCAGCTCACCGGGCGCGCCGCGTAGCGGCGTGCCGTCGTCACCAACCACATCGACCGCCATGCCGAGGCCGCGCATCTGCAGCTCGCCGCGATACACCGGGCCGGTGGGATCGCCAAGCGCGAAGCAGCTGACGATGTCGGTGCCACCGCTGATACTGGAGAGCCGCACGCGTTCGCCAATGGCGTCTGCCACGTAGTCGTAGCTGTGGGCGGCGAGCGGGCTGCCGGTGGAAAGAATGGCGCGCAGCGACGGCAGTGGCGCCACCGCACGGGGCACGATGCCTTCCTTCTCGCACATGGCGAGATACTTGGCGCTCGTCCCGAATACGGCCACCCGTTCCTGGTGCGCCATGCGCCAGAGGATCGTGGCGTCGGGGGCGAGTGGTGCGCCATCGTACAGCACCACCGTTGCCCCAACCGCCAGGCCGGACACAAGCCAGTTCCACATCATCCACCCGCAGGTGGTGAAGTAGAAGAGCACATCGTTCTCGTGCAGGTCGGTGTGGAGCGCCAGCTCCTTCCAGTGCTGCAGCAGCGTACCGCCGGCGCCGTGCACCATGCATTTGGGCAGTCCCGTCGTGCCGCTCGAGTAGAGGATGTACAACGGGTGATCGAACGGAAGCCGCGCGAACGTTGGTTCGCGTACCTGTACATGCGCGGCGAGCACGGCATCGAAACGCTGCGCGTGCGCGATGCCCGGCAGCGCGCTGCCGACGTCGAGCGTGCTGTCGACGTACGGCACCACCCACACCGCCCGCAGCTGCGGCAACGCCTGCACGATCTCGCGCAGGCGCGGCAGGCAATCGATCTGCTTCCCCGCGTACCAGTACCCATCGGCGGCCACGAGCACCGTGGGGGCAATCTGACCGAAGCGGTCGAGCACCCCCTTGGTCCCGAAGTCGGGGGAGCAACTCGACCAGGTGGCGCCGAGTGAGGCGGCGGCGAGCATGACCACCACCGCCTCCGGCAGATTGGGGAGCCACCCCGCAACCCGATCGCCAACGCCGACGCCCTGCGCGGCCAGCGCGGCAGCGCATTGTGCCACGCGCACGGACAGCTCCGCGAACGTGATCCGCTGCTGCGCGCCGTGCTCGTTCCACGACACCAGTGCCGGCGCGTCGTCGTTTCGGCGCAGCAGATGCTCGGCGAAATTGAGACGGGTGTCGGTGAACCAGCGCGGCCCGTCCCACCCTGTGGCAGACCGCTGAGGGGGGCGCATGACCGCGCCGCCGGTGAGCACCGCCGTCCACGGCGCGTCGGGGGTCCCCGGACCGTCGGCCACGACGCCGGCGGCGCGCCAGACCTCCGCCCAGAACGCCTCGGGGTGCGCGACGGACCAGCGCTGCAGCGCGTGCGCATCGTGCACGGTAGGCGGCACGACACCGCGCGCGATCAAGTCGGTGCGAAACGCGGTGAGTCGCGCCGAACGCACCTCGTGCTCCGTGGGCGTCCAGATCGCAGATCGCGCGTGCGGGTCAGTCGACATGCTTCACTTCGTCGCGCGCGAGGATCACGGCATGACAGGCGGGCCCGTGCGCTTCGCAGTACCAGCCGTGGCGGTCATGATAGACCAGATGCGGCGCATCGTCGGGACGCGGACGGACGCGCACGAGATGCTCGACGCCGGTGCGCGGGCCCACGATGGCTTTCGCATCGAGCACATCGACCACCGGCTTGACCGGAAAGAGGTCGAGCTGAGATGGGGCACCGTGCGACGGCGCCCTGGCGGCCGCCGGTGTGCGGGGCGCTTTGCCGGACGCGTGGCGCGGCGCCATGGCGGCGCGTTTCGGAGGAGTCACCGGCGGGAGGGGACGCGCCAGCGGAACCGCATGCTCGGAACCATGCTCAATGCTCGCCAACGTCGTCGTCCTTCGCCAGCGGGTCGACGCGTGCGATTACGCTTTGCGGGGGCGCCGCCTGCGTGAGGGACGTGGGTTCCACGCGTCCCTGCGCTTCCAGTAGCTTTCAGTATGGACGCCGCCCGTACGACGAAAAACTGGCTGACTGCTGCCGCGCCGCCGCTGCGTCGACCACGCTCGCTGCGGGCGGGGGTCCTGGTCGCGCTGACCTCCACGACGGCGCTATTGGCAACGGCGGCGCTGGTCGCAGCCGCCGCGATCATTCCGCCAGTGGGTGCGCGGCGCACGGCCCGTGCGGCGGCGCTGCGAGAAGTGCAGGCGTCCATGGGCGACGGGGAGCATGTCGTGGCCCAGGCGTTTGCCTCGCAACGTCGCTGGACGGACATGTGGCGAGAGTCGTACGGGGTGGTCGTCGCGACCAATCGCCGCCTGTTGTACGTGGGGGCACCTCCAACGCCGCTGCTGCGTCCGCGCGACGACGGCCCGCTGGAACTGCTGGTGGAGAGCTACCCGAACGACGCGGCATTCACGCTCGATGCGCGGACGGTGTTTCGTGGACTTGGACGTGGCCTCGTCTTGCGCACACCCGTGGGTCAGGTGGACTACCTCGTGGACGATGCGGCGTGGCCCGATGCTCAGCGGGTAGCGCGGGCCAGCGCGCAGGCGCGCCGCGTCGTGACACGGGAGCAGCAGGCGCTCGATCGGACCATTGAGGCGGCACCGCGCCGCGCCGAAGCGTACATGCCCTACGTGGTACGACGCGGCGAAACGCTCATCGGGCTGGCGGCGCGATTCCGCACGAGCCCCGATGTGCTGCGGCAGCTCAACCGCCTGCAAACCGACGCCATTCAGGCCGGGCAACAACTTCGGGTGCCGAAGGTGGCGCCGGACACCGCGCCACCTCCGACCCCCGAGTGGTAACGTCGGGCCTTACTGTCCGAGCACGATCGCAAACACGAGCGGTGCCACAATGCTCGCGTCGGATTCGATGATGAACTTCGGTGTGTCAATGGCCAGTTTGCCCCACGTGATTTTCTCGTTGGGGACGGCGCCGGAGTACGAGCCGTACGACGTGGTCGAATCGCTGATCTGGCAGAAGTACCCCCACAGCGGCACGTCAGTTCGCCCGAGATCCTGATGCAGCATGGGCACGACGCAAATGGGGAAGTCCCCTGCAATGCCGCCGCCGATCTGGAAGAATCCGATCGTCGAGGTCTTCGTCAACTCGGTATACCACTCGGCGAGATACATCATGTACTCGATGCCGCTCTTCACGGTGTGGACACTCGTGATGTCCCCTTCCATGACGTGGCCCGCGAAGATGTTGCCGTTCGTACTGTCTTCCCAGCCCGGCACGATGATCGGAATATTCTTCTCGGCGGCTGCGACCATCCACGAGTTCTTGGGGTCGATTTGATAGAACTCCGTGAGCTTCCCGCTGCGCAGGATGCGATACATGAACTCGTGCGGGAAGTAACGCTCCCCCGCCTGGTCAGCCGCCTGCCACTCCTCGAGCACGGCCTTCTCGATGCGGCGAATTGCCTCCGCTTCGGGAATGCAGGTATCGGTCACGCGATTGAAGTGCTGGTCGAGCAGCTTCTGCTCATCGTCGGGCGTGAGGTCGCGATAGTTCGGCACGCGCGCATAGTGGTCGTGCGCGACGAGGTTGTAGATGTCTTCTTCGAGGTTGGCGCCGGTGCAGGTAATGGCGTGCACCTTGTCCTGGCGGATCATTTCGGCCAGCGAGATGCCCAACTCGGCGGTGCTCATGGCGCCGGCGAGCGTGACCATCATCTTGCCCCCCTTATCGAGGTGGGCAACGTAGGCATCGGCCGCGTCGATCAGTGCCGCCGCGTTGAAGTGCCGATAGTGGTGGCGAAGAAACGCCGTGACCGGCGCGGAAGTGGACTGAGCCATGGAGATGTCGGAGTCAGACGGTCTGGACGCGCCGGGCCCCCGGAAGGGACCGCGCCCGCACGAAGGGAAGAATCTAATCGCCCGTGCCGGGAGCGCGGCGCAGCACGAGCAGCGCGGCGCCCGCGCCGAGCACGCCCGTCAAGAGCGCGGCGCCGTTCAGCGCCGCCAGAACAGCGCCGGCCGCGCACAGCAAGACCGGGAGCGTTGCTCCGGCGGAGGGCCCCGCCGGCACAGCGCGCAAAGGCTCGGCGTTGGCTCTGGTCGACCCCATGCCCTCGCCGGTGAGATCGCCATACGGGGGCACCGTCGGCGCCTCCTCGATCACCTGCGACCGTGCGAATGCGCGTGTGGCCGCGCTGTCGGTGAGAAGCGACAACCCCAAGCGCACTGGCACGAGCGGTCCACGATCATGCGCCAGCGGGGTGAAGACGGAGACCTCGCCGGTCACGCCCTGCCGTGGACACGTCGCGGCCTCACGATCGTGCGCGGCACCGCCGGCGCGCGTGGCGCCCTCCAACAACACCTCGAGCAGGCGACCCACGGCGGGCGGCACACTCGCTCCCGCCCGACTCAACACCCGACTGGCCTCGCCGAGTCGATCGCCGGAGTCGCTCTCGAATGACTCGCGCACGAGCGGATACCAGTGCGCCATGAGCGTTCCCAACGGCGACGAAACTGCGGCATCCTGACGAATGACCACGAGCAGAGCGGTCAGCACCTGCCTCGCTGCGTGTGCATCCTCGGGACGACAGGCGCTCGCCAACGTGCCGCCGGTCGAGCAGGCGCGCAGCAGGGTGCGCGCCATGCGAATGAGGCCGTCGTCGGTCGTGTGCGCGAGACGACGCCCGAGATTCACGAACGCCGCTGTCACGAGATCGCCGTGCTCCTCATCGGCGAATGCGAGATCGGGGGTCGCCTCGATGGTCGCCGACTCGACCGTCGCGGATTCAGGGTCGTCGAGGGGCTCGTCGAGCAGCTCCTCGTGCACTGCGTACAGACCGGAGGGCGAGGGCGAGCGTGGCGTGTCACCCGGAACCGGTCGTGCCCCGCTACGTGCCCGATCGGCGCGCACGGTGCGCACCGCCGAACGCGCCCATGCCACGGCTGGATGATCGGGCGTTTCGAGCGCCACGCGTTCCAGCAAGGCGCCGGCATCATCGACGTGCCCCTGCCGCGCCAGCACCACGGCCTGCTGTGCGTTGAGCACCGGATTACCGGGTGCCGCGTCGAGCGCCGGGGCCAGCGCGGCGCGGGCACCGGAGAGATCGCCAAGGATGGTACGCGCCACCGACTGCAGGAGACGTAGCGCATGCGACGTCGGCTGCGACTCGAGCCCGGCACTGGCAACCCGCTCGCCGTCCCCGGGATGTCCCAGCACCGTGAGCGCGCCGGAGCGGAGATACCATCCTTCTTCGGTCGTCGCGGCTCCCGGCCAGACGGCATCGAGCGAGACGAGCGCATCCCCCGGCAACTGGCGCAGCAGCTGCGCCCGCGCCGATTCGAGCCCCATCTCCAGGGCAACCGGCGCGACGGCAAGCCGGGCGTCGACGAGATCGGGAGCATCGAGGAGATCGTCGAGTCCCACGCCGCTGCGGTCGAGCGGTGCCCCCATGGAGGGGAGAGGGCGCGGCCCGACCTTTTCGACTGGCACCAGGGAGCGTGAGCGCACCACCGGTCGCATGGGGCCGACCGGTGGCGTTGCGGCGCCGCCAGCGGCGCCACTCAGCCCAGAGACATCAGAGGACATATGGGGAGGTATCGACCGATAGGTCGGCCCGGGTGAGCATCAGCGGGACCGGGCAGTCCCGGTCACGGCGTCACACCAAGGCCTCGACCAGCGCTTCCTCGTCGTCGACCCGCACATACGTACCGATTTCGACCTTCCAGCGGTACGCACTTCCCTGTGAATCGAGGGTCAGGGTGCGGCGTGTGCCGCTGCGTTCGTACACGCGCAATTCGCCGACATCGACCGGACCGGCCACGAATCCGACGAACCAGAAGGACGCTGCCGCGTCGACGGCGGGGACACCGAAGACTGACGCGAGCGCTCGCTTCAACGGGAACCAGTCCGGTGGACGGTACGGGGGGAAGATGTCGTCGGAGTTCGGCATGGTGATTGTCCAGTGGACGCCGCCACGCCGTGCACCGTCACCAACCGTCACACCATCGGTGTGGATGGTTCGATCGTTACGGGTGCGATGCCAACCTGCGATCACCCGTGTGGCGGGCCATGAACGCGGTGGCGCGCGCCAGCGACTCTTCCGCTTCGGGGAGCACCGCCGCGAAGAACTGCCATACATGCGGTACGCGACGCCACAGCTGCAATTCCACCGTTACGCCGGCCGCCCGCGCGCGCTCCGCCACGCGGACGGCATCGTCACGAAGCACTTCGTCGGTACTCGCGTGCACGAGGAGCGGCGGCAACCCGTGCAAGTCCCCATACATCGGACTCACGAGCGGCGACTGCGGGCTGGCCGTTCCCACGTAGAACGCCGTGGCGCGACGAATCGTCTCGCCGGCAAACATCGAACAGCGGTCACTGTTCTCGTCGAGCGACGCGCCCGTCGCGGCGAGGTCGGTCCACGGACAAAAGGTCACGATGGCGGCCGGCATCGGCCAACCGGCTTCGCGGGCGGCGAGCATCAGCGAGAGCACCAATCCGCCACCGGCCGAATCCCCCGCAATCACCAACTGCGTCGGAGGAACGCCGACGACATCGAGCAGGTAACGGTATGCTGCCTTGGCGTCCTCGAGTGCGGCGGGGAACGGATGCTCGGGAGCGAGACGGTACGCCGGCACCCAGGCATCGCCGCCGGTGCGGCGAACAAGGGAGCCCACCAACGGGCGATGCGTTTCCGGGGAGCAGGCGATGAAACCACCGCCGTGGAGATAGAGCACCGTCGGTGCGCCCGGGACGCGCCGTGCGCCGTGCACGTATTCCCCGCCGGGCCAACGGCCATCGGCAATACGCGGCACGAACGTGGCCCCCGTCGATCGCGCCATGTAGCGCCGCGGCGTCACCGGTTTGCCCATGTGGCGGCGAATCCACTGCGGGTCGATCGGGCGGTACGCGTGCGGCCGCATCCGGGCGGCGACGAGCCAGTGCACCAGATGGGCCTGCCAGCTGGGTGGTGCCGGTGTAGGGGAAATGTCCATGGCGGAATTCATGCGGTGGTTTGACCGTACTGACACATCACTTCACCTTTGCGGAGGTCCCACATGATACTCGTCATTGGAGCGATGGGGCGAATCGGCACCGCCACCGTCGCCGCACTGCGTGCACGCGGGGTCGCGACCAGGGCACTGGTCCCCCACCGTCGCCAGGTACCCTGGCTGCTGGACAGCGGTGCGGAACTGGTCGAAGACGATCTCATGGGCAGCGACGGCACCGATCCGGAGGTCCTCGACCGCCTCCTCGAGGGCGTGCAGGGCGTCGTTCTGATCGCGCGCCCGGCAGCTGAACAGGTCGACCTCGAGAGGCTGCTCGTCGACGCCTGCGCCGAGCGCGGCGTTCGTCGCATGGTCAAGTGGTCGGTCGCCGGCGCTGCTGAAAACGCACCGGCTGACGCCGCGCGTTGGCATTGGCGCAGCGAGCGGCATCTCCTGCGCACCGCCGCAGAGCCATGCGTCGCCCGCTCCGGACGACTCATGCAGGACCTACTGTACCAAACGCCCCTCATGCTGGCGCATCACATGACGGTGGGCTGTCAGGGGAATGGACAGACCGCCGATGTGGACGCCCGAGACGTCGGTGGCGTACTCGCCAGTCTGGCGGTCGCCGCAGAACCGCCGTCCGCCCCGCTGCTCGTTACCGGCCCGGAGGCGTTTACGCAGCAGGAAATCGCCACCATGCTGGGCACCGCGCTTGGCCTCGATATTCGACACGTGACCTGCACCCCGCCGGAGTTGGCGCAGCTGCTGCTCGCGGCGGGCGTCGGCCAATGGCAGCTGGAGGATCTGGTGGCGTATGAGGCCGCGGTCGCGGCTGGCAGTTGGAACGTGGTGACGGATGTGGTGCCGACATGGACCGGGCGGGCAGCACGCCCTTTCGCCGATTTCGCGCACGACGTCGCGACCTCACTGCAGTACCACCATTTTGATCCCCCCGCCCGTGGCGCCGTCCAGGGGGCGAGTCGTCGCGCTACGGTGCTGGCCAACTGAGGCCGGCCAGCACCGCGGTCGACTCAGACTCCGACCTGCTTCTCGACGCGATCACGGTAGTGGCGACTCAGGCGCAACCGTGTCCCATCCTCGAGGATGACGACGTAATCGCCTGAGAACCATTGCTGCATTTCGCGCACGCGATTGAGATTCACGATCGTCGAGCGGTGAATGCGGGCGAACAACCGCGGATCGAGCGTTTCCTCGAGATGCGAAATACGCTCGCGGATGGTGTGGGCCGTCTTGCCGACATGCAGGCGGACGTAGTTGCGGTCGGCCTCGATCCAGTCGATTTCCGTGGTCTTCACGAAGAACATGCGGCCGTCCTGCTTGACCAGTATGCGGCTGGCATAGCGGGCGTTGGCGCTGTTCGCAGGCGTGGCGGCCGCGGCGGTGGCGCCCCCGGACGGCGCCCCCGCCACCAATGCGGAGCCCCCCTCGCCGCTCGCCCCATCGGCCAACCGACGCACCGTTTCCAGCAACTCCCCCAACCGTTCCGCCGCGACCGCATTGGCACGCTGCTTCCGCGCCTTGTCGAACGCGGCACGAAACCGATCGGCGTCGACCGGCTTGAGGACGTAATCCACCGCGTGCACATCGAACGCGCGCTGGGCGTGCTCGTCGTAGGCCGTGATGAACAGCACCATGGGCACGTGGCCACCGTCGATTTCGCCGAGCACCCCGAAGCCGTCGAGCCCGGGCATCTGGACATCAAGGCAAACCAGGTCCGGCTGCAGGTCGCGAATCATCGCGACCGCGTCATGACCCGTCTCCGCCTCGCCAACCACTTCCACGTCGCTCTCATTTTGCAACAGCCGACGGACCCGCTGACGGGCCAGTCCCTCGTCATCCACAATCAAAACTCGCACGCTGACCATCTCCCCTCCCGTTGATCAGTCGACGTTCGCCGGCGGTCCGCATCGGGAGGTACGATGCGGCGACGGAACAACGACAACGGTGGCGCGTCCCCTTCCGCTCCCGGCGTCGGTAACGCACACCCGTGGAATCCATGCCGTCCCGGTGCCTAAGCGCATCCGTCCATGTCGTTCCCGCCGGAACCTGCGGGGCACCGTCGCAACATACCCTGGCGAGATGCCCTGACGTACTATGGACGGATGCGCAGCCCCGCGCGCTGCCACGCGCGGAAGGTCCGGCCTATTACACCACTCGTACGGCAAGGTTCCGTCCGCATCGGCGCCTTGTACCACCCTTACGCGACTCGCGCTGCCCATGACCGCTCCGTCACTGCCGCTCACCATCGCCGACGAAGGACTCGGGCTGCGGCATCTCACCCGTTGGCTGTTCGCCGTAGTCTGGACGGTGCCGGGTGCGCTCGCCGCGCTGCAGATGACGCTCGTCGGGGATGCCTCCGGCACCCACTATGGGCTGGGGACGGCGCTCATCTGGCAGGGATCGGCATGGATGATCTGGGGGCTCTGGTCCCAGCTGGTCCTCACCCTCGTCGATCGCGTCAAGCTCGACACCGCCCGCATCTTGCCGTGGCTGTCGGTGCATGCCAGCATGACGATCTTCGCCAGCGCAATCAACGTACTCGTGATTGCGTGGCTCGACCATGTCTTTGGTGCCGTGGGACAAGTGACCAGTTACGCGCTCGCGTTACGCGTGGTGCTGGTGAATCACCTCGACATTCAAGTCGTGCTCTATTGGGCCGTGTTGGGCGTGGCGTACATGGTGGAGTTCGTTCGGCGCTATCGCGAGCGTGACCGCGCGGCAACCGCGCTGGAGCAGAAGCTCGCCCACACGCAACTCGAAGCGCTGCGCATGCAGCTCAATCCCCACTTTCTCTTCAATGCGCTCAACTCCGTCGCCGAACTCATGGAGATGGACGTCCAGGAGGCGCAGCGCACGCTCATTCGTGTCAGCGACCTGCTCCGCTTGTCGCTGCGGAGTGCGGGACAGTCGCTCATTCCCGTCTGGCAGGAAATCGAACTCGTCGAGCTCTATCTGCAGATTGCGCGCGTGCGCTATGGCAGTGGGCTCGAGGCGGATATCGACGTCGATCCGAATGCCGTCGATCTCATGATCCCGAGTTTCCTGCTGCAGCCGCTCGTGGAGAACGCCCTCAAACATGGCCTTGCGCCTGGCCACGCGGATCAATCGATCCTCGTCAAGCTCGAGCGCGTGGGCAACAGCCTGGAGATTGTCGTCGAGGACAACGGGAAGGGACTGCATGGTCTGCTTACGAGCAGCGGTCGCTTCATGGCCGCCGTGCCGAGCGTGGATGGATTGGGCATTGGACTCTCCAACACCCGATCGCGTCTGGCCATGTTGTACGGCGACCGGTACGCCTTCCGCATGGCCAACCTGGCGACAGGCGGCTGCCGCGTCGATATCAAGTTGCCCGTCGGAGACTGACCGCCCTCTTCGCAGCGTGCCCCCGGCACGACGCGTGGCGTCGGCCGCACGTCCCGGCACTCGGCCATGATTCGCTCTCCGGCGCGAGGGCCGACAGGCAGAGGCCGATGCGCGTTCCCTCCGCGACCCGCGCATCGATGGCACCGTTACCGCCGGTATCCAGTGCTGTCAGCGTCACCCACCAACCGGCCAACACGTCCACGCCGCCGTCCCGAATGGGGCCTGCCGCCCGCAGGCACTCGCCTGCACGCGCAGGGGCCCGCCGCTCGGCGTGGCAGCGCGCAGGGTCGGTTAGATGCGGGGCGCGCGCGTTGGGCATCTCCACCGGGGACGGGCGCCCCTCCCCACTCAGACGAACGCCGAGTGCCCCGTGATGGCGCGACCAACGATCAGGGTGTTGATCTCATTCGAGCCTTCGTAGCTGTAAATCGCCTCGGCGTCTGCAAATAGACGCGCCACGTGGTACTCGAGCAGCATGCCGTTGCCGCCGAGGGCCTCGCGGGCCAGCGCCACCGTCTCGCGGCAGCGCGCCGCACAGAACTGTTTGGCGAGCGCCGAAAGCTCATCGCGGGGGCCGAGTTGGTCCTGTAGCTCCGACGCACGCAGCGCCAGCCCGATCATGGCGGTGACGTTGCCAAGCATTTTCACGAGCATGTTCTGCACGAGCTGAAAGCCCGCAATGGGGCGCCCGAACTGCGAGCGCGTTCCGGCGTACTCGAGCGCGTATTCGTACGCCCCCATGGCGCAGCCCACCCCTTGCCACGCGGTGCCGCACCGCGCCGTGACGAGCACACGCTGCGTGGCGGCGAACGACGTGGCGTTCTGCAGGCGGTCCCGTTCGGCCACCCGAACATTGCGCAGCGTGATCAACCCGTTGTGGACCGTGCGCTGGGCAATCTTCCCGCCCATCATCTCGGCCGTATATCCGTCGAGCGTCATGCGCACGATGAAGCCTTTGACCGACTGGTCCGCTTCGTCACGGGCCCAGATGACCACGATATCGCACCATGTGGAGTTCCCGATCCACTTCTTCTGCCCATTGAGCACCCACGTCTCGCCTTCGCGCCGGCAGGTCGTGGTGAGGCCGCGCGCCACCCCGGACCCGACCTCGGGCTCCGTCAGCCCGAATGCGCCCACCAGGTCCCAGCGGCGCAGCGGCGGCAGCCATTCGGCCTGCTGCTCCTCCGACCCGCAGAGAGCAATCGCCCCCATGCACAGCCCGGCATGCACGCCGAAGAAGGTGGCCAGTGACGGATCGACGCGCGCGAATTCCATGCTCAGCAGGCCATCGGAGACAGTCGCCCACCCTGCGCTGGCCGGCGTGTACTTCTCGCGCAGCAGATCGAGCTCCTGCATTTTGCCCACGAGATACTCACGCGGAAACGCCGCCTGCTCCCAGTAGCCGTTAGCCTGCGGCTCCCACTCGTCGCTCATGAACTGGCGGAGTTTGAGCCGTTCGGCATTCACCTGCTCGGGGATCGTCGAGAACCAGTCGTAGAAGTCACTGGTGGTGATCGGCGCACGCGAGCGGCGGGGCGTATCGGTCATGGCGGGGTGCGAGAGGAGGGGAAGAACGGCTTGGCGAGCATTATACTCGGTGTCGTCGCCGTCGGCCGAACGCCTACGGTGTCCAGTTGGCTCCCTCGTTCCCCACCACGCGCCCCGTGTCAATCGCCCGCCAGCTGGCCAAACTCGGTTACGGTACCCGCAAGGAGGCAGAGCGTCTCCTCGCCACGCGGCGCGTTACGGCGGTCGACGGCGCCGTGCTGGCAGACAGCGACCGGGTCGCGCACGACGCCATTCGCGTGGACGGCGCGCCACTGGACCCGCCGCCGGGCTCGGTCATTCTGCTCAACAAACCGGTAGGGTACGTCTGCTCGACGAGCGACCGGCCACCACTCGTGTACGACCTGCTGCCGCCGCGGTTCCGGCGTCGCGATCCGATCATGGCCACGGTCGGGCGGCTCGACGCCGATACCTCGGGACTGTTGCTGCTCACCGATGACGGCGCCGTGAACCACTTGCTCACCTCGCCCACGTCGCACGTGCCCAAGACCTACCGTGTGACCCTTGCCGAGCCGCTACGCGGTGACGAGGGCGAGCGCTTCGGCAGTGGGAAGTTCATGCTGCAGGGCGAGTCGGCGCCGCTGCTTCCGGCGCAGCTGCAGACGCTCGGCGAGCGCGAGGTGGCGCTCACCATCGGCGAAGGGCGGTACCATCAAGTGCGGCGCATGTTCGCCGTCGTCGGGAACCATGTGGTGACGCTGCGCCGCACCGCGTTGGCCACCTTGGAGCTGGGCACGCTGCCCGAAGGACACTGGCGCGTGCTGGCGTCGCACGAAACGGCGGCGGTGGTCACCGCTGCACGCGACGCCAAGCGCCGCGGCCGGTAGCCCGCAGCCAGTCGTCGGGCGCCTGCGTTACGGTGCGGCGTGGCGTGGCCCTGGCGGCGCCTCCGCAAGCAGACGCTGAATGGCGGGCCTGAGCGTGAGCGGCGCGACGGGGCCCATGACGGTGTGACGCACCACCCCCTCACGATCGACGAGAACGCTGGTGGGGTAGCCGCGCACGCCACCCAACGCGGCCACCACGTTGGCCCCCACGATGGCCACCGGATAGGTGATACCATGCTCGGCGAGAAAGGCGTCGACCTGGGCGTCTGCGCCCCGATCGACCGACAACCCCAGCAGGACCATCCCCTCGGCCTTGAACGCCTCGGAGAGCTGCTGCAGCGCCGGCATTTCGGCACGACACGGGCCGCACCAGGTGGCCCAGATGTTCACCAGCACGACGCGTCCGCGCAGCGAGGCCATGGTGAGGGTGTCACCGCGGCGCGTGGTGACGGCGAAGTCCGGGCGTCGGGCCTCCCGCTGGCGGACGCCCACCAGCGCCTCCACATGCGGCCAGCAGCGCGGGGCCGCCCACAGCATCACCACCGCCGTCACGATGTTCGGCAGCGTGAGCCAGCGCGCCACCCGCTGCCGCCACGAGGAAGGCGCCGCAAGCGGTGCCGTCAGCGCGACGTCGTCAGGCACGTCGCACCGCGCCGATAACCTTGAAGCGCCGTCCGTCGTGCGCCGTCCGCACCTCGCCAAAGCACTCGTCGATGAGCGACTCGTACGGGAGCGTTCTGTTGGCCACCAGATACAAGCGACCACCGGGGAGCAACCGCGCGTAGGCCTGTTCGATGAACGCGCGTGGAATGGCGAGGTCGGTCCCCTTGCCGAGATGAAATGGCGGGTTGCTGAGGACGACATCGAACTGCTCGTCGGCGACGGCGTCGGCCACGTCGCTCGCGCGCACGTCCACCGTGGCGCAGCCGGCCGCCTGGGCGGTGCGACGAGCGCAGCGCACGGCATCGGCATCGGCATCGAGCAGCACGACGCGACCGGTGCCGGACTGCCTGGCGGCAAGCACGCCCAGTACGCCCGATCCGCAGCCGAGGTCCATGACCGATTCACCCGGCGCAATGCGCATGGTGTCGCACAGAATGCCCGACGCTTCATCGAGATGCTCCCAGGAGAAGACCCCGGGGCGTGTGGAGAGGACCAGACGATCGTCGGCGACAGTGACCGGCACGTCGTGAAAGCGCTGCTGATCGAGCCACGGTGACGAGATACTCGACGCATCGACCGGGGCGTGGGCCAGTTTGGTCGCCACGAGCAGGCGGCAGCTGCTGTGCTGGGCATCGAGTCGCGCGTGTCCGAACACCTGCGCAAGCAACTTGGCTGCGGGCTTGGCCCCTTCGTCGTTCGCCCCGGCCAACAGGCACACCCCACCCGGGGCGAGCGCCCGGAACGCCTCGGCGACGGCCAGTTGCACGCCGTGCTTGTCGGTCGGTATCCGAATGGTGGCGAGCACACAGGACGCGGCCGGCACCACGGCGTTCGCGAGTACGTCGTGGTGCACGGCGTACAGGTCGCCGGCCCCATGCGCGGCCGCGGCGAGCGAGCGGCGGGTACTCTCGGCGTTGGCGGCGTACCGATCGAAGGCCAGCGGCACAAAGCCCATCGACATCGCGACCGCCGGCACGAGCCCGTTGCCGCTTGCCAGATGCAGCGACCGCGCGCCGGCCGCGGGTGCCTCCCTTCGCGCAATCCACTCGGCGATCATCATGGCGGGCGTGTCGATCCCGCCGTGCGACATGACCCCGGGCTTGGACGCGATCAGGACACTGCGGTCGCCCACATGGGCCGGTCCAATCTGCCACGTTTGATACGCCGAACTCGACACGCCGACTGCTCCGTTTACGCAAAGACGAAAAATCCAGCCCCTTTCCCGCGCTCCCGGCCACGCGCCCCTTTCCCGCGCTCCTGGCCACACGCCCCTGCCGCAAACTACCGAGGCCGATCGCGAATGGCAGGGCGACGCCCCACGCGGCGTGTGGCTACTTGTGCACCCACACGACGGCGGTGCGCGCAGGGACGCGCAGTACGCCGCGCGCTGGCGTCCACGTGGACGCGCGCGGCCGGTCGTCGACCGCGTCGGGGGCACGCTGTACCGGGTGGAGGTGCAGCGCCGTACCCGCCAGCCACGGTACGGTGATGTCGTGCGCGACGGTATCGACATTCACCGCGTACAGCAGGTCGGCAAAGCCGGCCGCCGGCAGCCCCCGTCCGTCGAGGTGCGCGGCGACGACGGAGGGGTTCTGCGCGCGCCCCGTGTTGGCGAAGCGCAGGCGCTGCATGACCTGCGTCGCCGTGCTCAGCCGAAACAGCGGCGTGCTGGCTCGGATGCGGAGCAGGTCCAGCACGGCACCGCGCGTCCAGCGTACGGTGACGGGCGTGGGGACCATAGTGCGGTCGCTCAGCGGGGCGCGCATGATCGGCCAGCTGTTCGCGTTGTCGCGCCGTGGCGGCAATCCACGACCGAATCCATGGCTGGCGCCGGTGGGGTCGTAGCTGTTGAACCAGTCGCCGGAGTCGAAGCTGTTGCGGTCGAGACTCTTGCTGCGCAAGAGCTCTTGCCCCGCGTGGAGGTAGGCCACGCCCTGGCTGAAGAGCACCAGCGCCGTCGCGAGAACCTGTACGCGGGCGCGTTCGTCGCGCGACGTGTGTCGCGGCAGCTTGAGCACGTTGGCGTCGAAGAGCGTGAGATTATCGTGATTCTCCACGTAGTTCACGACTTCGGCGGGCGAGGTGACATAGCCTCCGGGCTGGCCACCGCCGTAGGGAATGGCCGACAACGGCGACCGGGTATCGTCGGCGCGCGGCATGACATACTGGCGCAGCGACCCGGCGAGCCCCACGCGCACCATGTCGGCAACCGTCGCGGTGGCGCCGCCATTCACGAACCCCAGGTTGCGCCGCTGCGCCTCACCGTCATCGCCGGGGTTGCCGCCGCGAATGGCATCGCGCGCGCGATCACTGAAGGTGGCAATGCCGCTGCCATTGAGTGACAGCTGCGACGCCTGTACGAAGCGCGTGCCATCGGCGACTTCACCGAAGTTCCATCCTTCGCCAATGAGCGGCACGTGGTGACCGGCGGCGCGATCGACCGCACGTTGCAGCCGCTCCATGGCGGCACGCGGCTGGTGCCCCATGAGGTCGAAGCGAAACGAGCTTATCCCATACTGCGTGACCCACGTGACCACCGACTCGATCATGAGCTTGGCCATCATGCGATGCTCGGTCGCGGTGTTCGCGCAGCAGGTCGAGCTCTCGACCTTGCCTGCCGCATCGAGTCGGTGATAGTACCCAGGCACAATACGGTCGAGCACCGACTGCGGATGCTGCCCTGCGGCGCTGGTGTGGTTGTACACCACATCCATCCCCACGCGAAGCCCGCGTGCGTTGAGCGACTGCACCATGCTTCGGAACTCCCGAATGCGTGCTGCGTAGTCCGCGGCGTTCGCGGCATAGCTGCCTTCGGGGACGGTGTAATGCAGCGGGTCATATCCCCAGTTGAAACAGTCGGTGGCGGCCTGTGCGACCACGCTGTCCTGCTGCTGCTCGCTGTCCGGTGCCCCGGACACGACCGGCGTGGTACAGCCGACTTCGGGAATGGTGGCGATATCGAACACCGGCAGCAGATGCACATCGGTGAGGCCGGCGCGCGCCATCGCGCGCAAATGCTGCATGCCGGCCGACGCGCTGTCGGCAAAGGCTAGGTATCTGCCGCGATGCGCCGGCGGCACGGTGCTGTCCTGCACGGAAAAATCGCGGACGTGCAGTTCGTAGATCACCTGGTCGGTGGCCCGCGCGAGCACCGGGACACGCCGTGCGCGCCAGCCCTTTGGGAGCAGCGACGGATGATCGAGTTGCACCACGACCGACCGCGTGGAGTTGGCGGTCAGGGCCAGTGCATACGGGTCGGTCACCCGATTGCGCACCAGCCCCACGCCGGGGACGAACACCTCGACGAGATAGGCATAGGGCGTGCCGTGGGTGGGCGCCCCCGCGGTGGCGGCCGGGATCGTGGTCTGCCACACGCCGCTGGCCGGCTCACGGCGCAACGCGAAGACGCGCGCGGCGCCGTCGGCGACCACCCGATCCGTCGAGGTGGGGTAGATACACACATGGATGCGTTGCGCAGTGGGCGCCCATAGGCGGAACGTTGCCGCGCGCGCGGCCATCGTCGCGCCGAGCGTGAGCGGTTCCGCGCGGTCGGCATGCATGTCGTCGAGCGCCAGCGCGCGCTGTGTGCCCGTCGCCTCCAGCACCCGGCCGGCCGCGTCTTCGCGCACGAGGACCAGCTGGCCGGTGTAGGCGAGCGGCCCACGCGAGGGCGGCAGCTGCAGCGTTGGGCCGTCTCCCACGTGGCGCACGCGGGCCAGCGTTCGGGGCGCCAGCGGCGCTGTGCGGTGCGTCATTGGCACGGTGTCGGTAGCGCCCTGCACTACCGCTCCGACGCGTATGGTGAGCCCGCCCACACGGCTGCCGTATAGCACGTAGCGTCCGGGGAGCACAGCCGCCGTTTCCGGCCGGGCGTGGGGCCAACGGACCGTTCTCGCGTCGAGCCAGATGGCTCGGGCCTCGCGTGGATGGTCAGGCGGCGCCTCGTGCAGCACCCGGTCGGCCTGAGGCGCAGTACAGGCGGCCACCAGCGCCGAATGCTGCGCGGCGGCAGCCGACGGTACGAGTGCGGTCGCCGACACGGCGAGGGAGGCGACGCGGCGCCCCAGATGAACCAACCAGTCCCGAGTCATGCCGCAAGGCTGTCGCGCCGCGCGGCGTCGCGCCAGCCTTGTGCGCCGGCTTTGTGGTCCAGCTTTGTGCGCCGATCCCGGAGACCAACATGCCCCCGCCACGGAACCCGTGACGGGGGCATGTGAAGTGGGCCTGAGAGGAGTTGAACCTCTGACCTCACGCTTATCAGGCGTGCGCTCTAACCACCTGAGCTACAGGCCCGGTGCCAGGCAGCGCTAATGCGCTACCGATCCACCAGAGCCACGTAATGTATCCCGTCTGGTGCCCCGCGTAAAGGGACCTCCGCGAATTCCTCGCGCTGCGCTGTCCATGCGCACGAGGTGACGCCGCAGCACCTGCCGACAAGACACAACGGGCGACCCACTGGGCCGCCCGTTCCATGGACCGTTCTGTTCGCGCTTACGCGTCAGGATCGTCTTCGTCTCCGTACCCGAGTCCTTCGTCGAAGTCGAAGTCGTCGTCATCATCGTCATCGTCGTCGTCGTCGTCGTCATCGTCGTCGTCGAGATCCTCGTCGTCGTCGAGATCATCATCATCATCGTCGTCATCGTCGAGATCATCATCGTCGAAGTCGACGTCGTCGTCTTCCTCGTCTTCCTCGTCGAGATCGTCCTCGTCGAGGCCCTCGTCATCGAAGTCTTCGTCGTCGGCGAGCATGAATACCGAGGACTGCACCTTCTCTTCGAGCGCGTCCAGCGACGACGACCCGAACAGCTCCAACATGGGACGATTCTCCTGCGAGTGTGAAGAAAGGGGACTGCGTTGTCGGATGTGCGTCAGTATCGGCACGGGGCCGCCGCAACGCAAGCCGAAAGACGGCACCACCGCACAAAAAAACGCCCCTTCCCGCACCGGAGCGGGCGCGGCGCCATTACGCTCCGGTCCGCTCCCGTTTCACTTCGCGACTCACACGCTTGCGATCGCTCACGGCCAGCATGCGCTTGCGCAAACGGATGCTCTGCGGCGTCACTTCGATCAGCTCGTCGTCCTCGATATACTCGAGCGCGATTTCGAGCGTGATCTGACGGGGCGGCTCGAGCGTGATCGCTTCGTCCGCGCCCTTGGAACGCATGTTGGTGAGCTTCTTTTCCTTGCACGGGTTCACGTCCATATCGCCCGGACGCGAGTTCTCACCGATGATCATGCCCTCGTACACCGCGTCACCAGGCGTCACGAAGAGCGTCGAGCGCTCCTGCAGCGAGAAAAGCGCAAAGGCGATGATCGTGCCGTTCTCCATGGATACGAGCACGCCACGCGAACGGCCCGTCAGCGGGCCCGCCCACGGCCCGTATTCGAGGAACCGGTGGTGCATGATGCCGGTACCGCGCGTGTCCGTCAGGAACTCGCTGCGATAGCCGAACAGCCCACGCGCCGGCACGCGATACAGCAAGCGCACCAGCCCCTGCCCCGGGTTCTTCATCTCGATCATCTCGGCCTTACGGGGGCCGAGTTTTTCGATGACGACCCCGAGATACTCTTCGGGCACGTCGATCGCGAGTTCTTCGAACGGCTCGAGCTTCTGGCCGTTCTCGGCGGTGCGCATGATGACGCGCGGACGCGACACCTGGAATTCGAACCCTTCGCGGCGCATCGTCTCCATGAGAATGGAGAGGTGCAATTCTCCGCGACCGCTCACGCTCCACGCGTCGGTGGTATCGCTGTCTTCGACACGCAACGCGACGTTCCGTTCGAGTTCCTTGTACAGGCGCTCACGGATCTGACGCGAGGTGACGAACTTGCCTTCCTTGCCGGCGAACGGCGAGTTGTTCACCACGAAGTCCACGCTGATCGTGGGCTCTTCGACGCTGATGCCGGCGAGCGCTTCGGGGGTGCCCGGGTCCGTGAGCGTGGTGCCGATATCGACGTTTTCGAAGCCGGCGAGCAGCACGATTTCCCCAGCCGAGGCTTCCTGGATTTCGATGCGCTCGAGCCCTTCGTAGCCGTACAGCTTGGTCACGCGGCCGCGCACCGGCGGCGCGCTGTCGTCGGGCGTGACGAGCGTGATGCTGTCGCCCATGTGGACCGTGCCACGCTCGATCCGGCCGATGGCCATCCGGCCGAGATAAGCCGAATAATCGATGGTGGAGACGAGCATCTGAAACGGGCCGTTCGCGTCGGTCGGCGGGGGCGGCACGGTCTTGACGATCGTTTCGTACAGCGGCACGAAGTCCACCGCCTCGACATCGAGGTCGAGGGTGGAGATGCCGTTCTTGGCCGAACAGTACACGACCGGCGACTCGAGCTGTTCTTCGGTGGCTTCGAGCTCGATGAACAGCGACAGCACTTCGTCGTGCACACGCAGCGGATCGGCGCCGGGGCGGTCGATCTTGTTGATGACGATGATGGGGGTGCGGCCAAGCTCGAGCGCCTTGCGGAGCACGAAGCGCGTCTGCGGCATGGGGCCGTCGAACGCGTCGACCACGAGCAGTACGCCGTCGACCATGCGCAAAATGCGCTCCACTTCTCCACCGAAATCGGCGTGCCCCGGGGTGTCCACGATGTTGATCTTCGTGTCCTTCCACCGGATGGACGTGTTCTTGGCGAGAATGGTGATCCCACGCTCTTTTTCGAGCGGATTGGAGTCCATCACGCGTTCTTCGACGACCTGATTCTCGCGGAAGGCTCCGGCTTGCCGGAGCATTTTGTCGACGAGGGTGGTCTTCCCGTGGTCGACGTGCGCGATGATGGCGACGTTACGAATTTCCATAGCCTTAGAAGATAGCCTCGTTGGGGTCCGGGATTCAACGGTCCGGACGCCCCAGATGATCCCGAATCGCCCACATCGACACGCCTCCGGCTCCCGGAGGTCGTCATCAGTGCCATAACGACCGCCGCGCGGCCATCGCGATGGCGGCCTGCATGACCCGCACGAGACGCACCGCACTCGGGACGCCCTGCCCCACGAGGTCCAACGCCGTACCGTGATCTGGGGAGGAGTCAAAAAGGGGTCAGAGTCAAAAAACGACTCTGACCCCTTTTCATACCTTCGACCGCCGCGCGACCATCTCGACAGCCACCTCCATCGCCCGCACGAGGCTCTCCGCACTCGCGACGCCCTGCCCTGCGATATCCAAGGCGGTACCGTGATCTGGGGAGGTGCGCACGAACGGCAGCCCCAGCGTGATGTTCACTGCGCTGCCAAAGCTCGCCACCTTGATGGCCGTCATCCCGACATCATGGTACGGCGCGATCACGGCATCGAACTCGCCGCGCATCGCGCGCACGAACACCGTGTCGGCCGGATACGGCCCCGCCATCCCGCAGCGGCGCGCCACCGGCGCCAACAGTTCGTCGTCCTCGGTACCAAAGCGGCCGCCATCGCCAGCGTGTGGATTCATTGCGCAGAGCGCGATCCGCGGCGTCGCAATCCCCACATCGTCGCGCAGGCCGTCGCGCGTGGTCACGTACGTCTGCTCGAGCACCGCGGCCGTCAGCGCCGCCGGCACCTCGCGCAACGCAATGTGGGTCGTGGCCAACACCACCCGCAGACGGTCGCTCGCGAGCATCATGGCCGCAGGGACCCCGGCCAGATGGGCCAGCATCTCTGTATGCCCCGGGAAATCGAAGCCCGCCGCCTGCAACGCGTGCTTGTCCAGCGGCGCCGTCACCATCCCCTGCAGCTCACCGGCCAGGGCCAGGCGCGTCGCACGTTCGACCGCCACGCCGGCGCACCGCCCGCCTTCGGCTTCGTCTCCCGTCGCGTCACCAGAGGGCACCCACGTACCGATCTGCTCCTGCACCTCGACGCCCGTCCCGGCAGGGCCCACCACATGCCACAAGGCGCCCAGCGCCGCGATTCGCGGATCACTGAGCGCCTTGGCGACGATCTCCGGCCCAATCCCACGCGGGTCGCCGAGCGTCAGCCCGAGCCGGATCACCGATCGCTGCCCAACTGCTTGTCGGGGTCGTAGCGCACGCTGACGTACGTCTTCTTCTTCAGCGCGTCGATGAGACGGCGCATCTTGCGTTCCTCCGACAACTGCTCGCGAATACGGTCGCGCGCTTCCGCCAAGGTCCAGTCGCCGGCGTCGTCGAGGAACGTGACCTGCGCCACGACGAACTTGTTGACCCCTGCCGCCGGGTCCGGAACGGCAAAGGCGTCGAGGATCTGGTTCAGCGTCTTGCCCTCGAGCGCGTCGCGATACGGCGCCGGCAACTCACTGCGCGGGTACTCCGGGATGGTCTTGTCTTCGCCGCTCGCGTTGTCGTGGAACTTCACGCTCAACGAGTCGAAGCTGCCACCGGCGCGCCACGCCACCGCGATACTGTCAGCGAGGATTTTCGCGCGACGCTCATCTGCGGTATCGAGCTGCGGACGAATGAGGATATGACGGGCCTTCACCTCGGCGGGCTGTACGCGATCGACACGAATGATGTGAAATCCAAACGCCGTTTCGACCACCGGGCTGACGACACCGGGGTTGAGCGAAAACATCATGCGATCGAACTCGGGCACCATGCGACCGCGACGGTTCCAGCCCAGATCACCCCCCAACTCGCGCGTCCCGTCCATCGACTCTCGCTTGGCGATCAGCTCGAAGTCTTCGGGACGCTTCATCAGCTCCTGATACAGCGAATCGATCTTCGCCCGCGCGCGCGTCCTCGACGCCTCGCTCGGCTTGGTGGCGACCACAATCTGCCGCAACCCCACGCGCGCTTCCTTGGGCCCCACGCGCAGCTTGAACACCGGGAACGCTTCGGCGATTTCCGCCTCGCTCACGTTCACGGAGGTCACCTTGCCGTCGCGCTGCAGCTTCTGCATGACCCCCTGCTGCAACTTGGAACGCTTGACCTGATCGCCCTCGAGCTTCCGCCACTCTTCCAGGGACCCCATGCCGGCTTCCTTGAGCGCGGTGCGGAACTCGGCGTCACTCTTGAACTGCCCGCGGATCTTCCTTTCGCGCTCGTCGACGGCCGACGCAACTTCGGCGTCGGCCACTTCGACCTTCTCGTCCTTCGCCTTTTGCACGAGCAGTTCGGCGTCGATCATCTGGTCGAGCACGTCCTTTTCGAGGCGGGCAAGATCCTTCGCCGATTCCACCTTGGCCCCACCGGCGCGCGCCTGGTTCACCGCTGTGACCACCTCGGAGACGAGGATCACCTGGTCACCAATGATCGCGGCAATTCCGTCGAGCGGCAGTCCCTTGACCGAGTCGGCGACGGGAGGCTGCGATGGCGGCTTGGCGAGCTCCGTGGTCCGCGCGCCCGTGGCCTGCGCGTGAACGAACGAAGGCGCCGCAGCGAGCGCGGCGCCGGTAACCAGCGCGCGGAAAGCGATTCGAGGCATCATCCCGGTAAGTACCCGAGGGAGAGGACAGGGTTGCACAGGCGGACACGCTGGCCCCGGAACGACACACCCCGGCCGGAGATCGGCCGGGGTGTGGGTCACTCGGTGCTGGAGCTTACTTCTTGGTCGTATCAGGCGCCGGCTGTGGCGCCGCCGGAGCGGCACCCGGCACGCCCGGCGTCGCCGGCACGCCGTTCTTGGCCTTCAGCGAGTCGGCGGTCGCGCGCACGGTCTTGGCCTTCTCGAGCACCTTGTCGAGGCCGGCTTCGTTGATGGCAAACGAGTACTTCTTCTGCACGGCGCGGGCGACCGGGTACGGCACGTCCACGAACGGCACTTCGCTCTTCACGAGCTTGCCGAAGAACTCGTCGATCTTGGCTCCAGCGACCTTTTCCTTGTCTCCGCCAGCCTTCTTGGCTTCGTCCGCCAGCTTCACCGGGTCGAGCCCGAGCGCGTTCCACGCCTGGGAGATGGCGTTCTTGTAGTTCAGGAAGAGGTTCGACATTTCGGCGGTGTCGACCGTCGCCTTGGCGCTGTCCGCCTGCCGGAGCACGAGCTCGTTGCGCACGATCTGCGAGACGAACTTGGTGACGAGCGAATCCGGCGCCTGCACGAGCTGCGGGCGGATCTGCGACGACGGCGGATAGGCCGACAGCCATTCGGCGAAGCGCGCGGCCGTGAGCTTGCCGCTCTTGTAGGTGGCGAGCGCCTCGTTGTCCTTGGCGTAGCCGAGCGGGTTCTTCGCGATGGCCTTGGCCTTCACGTTGGCGTTGCTGGCGACCTTGACTTCGTTGCCCGACTCGAGCTTGGCGAGATACGTGCTCTCGGCGATCGCGACGTTTCGCTGCTTGGCAATGGGGGCGAACTTGTCGGCCACTTCGGCGAACGGCGTACGATAGATGATGTGGAAGCCGAACGATGTCTGGCAGAGGTCCTTGGCGACACTCCCGATGTCGATCGTCTGCACACATTTTTCGAACTCGGGCACCATCATTCCCTTGCCGAAGACGCCGAGGTCACCCCCGCGCTCCTTCGCGCCGGGCTCGTCCGACTTGGCGGCGAGTGAGACGAAGTTGGCCGGCGTGGCCTGCTTGAGGATGCCTTCCGCCTTGGCCTTGGCTGCGGCGATCTGCTCGGGCGTGGCGCCCTGCTCGGTCTTGATGAGGATATGGCGCGCAGCATAGGCCTCGCCCTTCTTGTAGCGCTCTTCGTCCGTACCCGGTACCTGGGCATCCCAGCCCTTCGACACCTGGTCGTAGAACTTCTTGACGCGGATGTTGTCGAGGTTCGACCACAGGGCGTCCTGCATGACCTTGGGATCGTTGAGCGAGTCGCCCTTGGCCGCAGCCACGCCGACGAGCTGATAGGTGACCCACAACTCGGCGATGGACCGCGCGACATCCTTTTCGAGCGGCGCCTGGGACGAGCCGAGAATCTCCGCGAGGCGCGCGGTGGAGAGCTGCTGATTGCCGGCCGTGGCCGCCACGTCGGGATTGGACGCCGCACCACAGGCCACGGCGAACGCGACGGCAGCAAGCACGGTCAAACGATACGATTTCATCAGGTCAGACTCCGAAAGCGGAGTTGAGGGTGAGTGTCTTGACTGGGACCCGGCTGGCGCCGGATCCGTTGCCGAGGGAATCTGTCAGGGAACGAGAGCCTTCAACGCGCGGATCAGTCCCTCGAGCATCTCCGCGCCTCCCAACCGGGTGAGCTTGAGGGCCAAGGGCTGCGCTCGTCGGACGTCCACTTGGAATTGCACCCCGTGGAACGCCGCCGAGAGCCCTTTGAGGCGCGGAACTGCGTCAGCCCTGAAAGTAACACGGGCCTCCGAGGCGCGCACAAGCACCCCCTCCACCCCAAGGGACGCCCCGATGACACGCAGCAAGGCGCTGCCGAAGAGGGCATCGGCCGGCGCCGGCAAGGCCCCGAAGCGGTCGCGCACTTCCCCCTTGAGTGCCTCTATAGCGTGCGGGTCGCGCAGCGCCGTCAACCGGCGGTACACGTCCAGCTTGGCCTCCTGCGACGCGATGTACTCGTCCGGGAGGTACGACGGGAAGTCGAGGGTGACGTCGGCCGGGATCCAGGACTTCTGCCCCCCGCCGTCGGAGAGTTGCCGGACGGTTTCGTCGAGCAGCCGGAGGTACAGGTCGAAACCCACCGAGTGCACGAAGCCCGACTGCTCCGGCCCCAGCAGGTTCCCCGCGCCACGCAGTTCGAGGTCCTTGAGCGCCACGCGGTAGCCGGCGCCGAGCTCGGTATGGTGCTCGAGCACGGCCAGACGGCGCTCGGCGTCCTCGTCCACGCGGTCGGGGACCAGCAGGTAGCAGTAGGCCCGGCGGTGCGACCGGCCGACACGGCCGCGCAGCTGATACAGCTGGGCCAGCCCCAAATGGTCGGCCCGGTTGACGAACATGGTGTTGGCATTGGGGACGTCGAGCCCGCTTTCGACAATGAGCGTGGACACGAGAATGTCCACCTCCCCCTCGACGAACTGCCGCATGACCGTCTCGAGCTCGCGCTCCTTCATCTGCCCGTGGCCAACGGCGACCCGGGCGCGCGGGACGATGCGCTGCAGATGGTCGGCAATGGCGGTGATCGTTTCGATCCGGTTGTGCACGAAGAACACCTGTCCACCGCGATCGAGCTCGCGCGAAATGGCCTCCTCAATGAGGGCGTCGTCGAACGGCTCCACGAACGTGAGCACCGGCGAGCGGTCGCGCGGCGCCGTTTGCATGAGCGTCAGGTCGCGCAATCCGGCCAGCGACTGATGCAGCGTGCGCGGAATGGGGGTGGCGGTCAGCGTGAGCACATCGGTGCTGAGCTTGAGCTGCTTGAGCCGCTCCTTGTGCTTCACGCCAAAGCGGTGCTCTTCGTCGACGATGATGAGCCCCAGTTCCGCGAACTCCACATCGGGGCTGAGCAGTCGATGCGTGCCGATGATGATGTCGACCTGTTTCTTCTTGAGCTTCTCGACGATGACGGCCTGTTCCTTGGCGGTCTGAAATCGGCTCATGACTTCGACAGCCACGGGGAAGTCGGCCAACCGATCACCAAAGCTGCGCGCGTGCTGCTCGGCGAGAATGGTGGTGGGCACGAGCACCGCCACCTGCCGGCCGCTCTGCACCGCCTTGAAGGCGGCGCGAATGGCAATTTCGGTTTTGCCGTACCCCACGTCGCCCACAAGCAGGCGATCCATGGGACGTTCGCCTTCGAGGTCGCGCTTCACATCTTCCGTGGCCTTGCGCTGGTCGGGTGTGTCCTCGAACAAGAAGCTGCTTTCGAGCTGACGCTGCCACGCGCCGTCGACACCGTGGGAGGGACGCGTGGTCACCTTGCGGCGCGCGTAGAGCTGCAGCAGCTCCTGTGTCATTTCGAGGATGGCCATACGCGTCTTCTCGCGCTGCGCCTTCCACTTGTTGCCGCCCAGCTTGTGCAACCGCGGGGCGGGTGCGTCTTCCGAGATGTCGTTGGCGCTGCGATACCGCTCGATCTGATCGATGCGATAGAGCGGCACGTTCAGCCGGTCACCACCTTCGTATTCGATGACCGCGCTTTCGATCGTGCTTTCGCGATAGAAGATCTTCTCGATACCACGATAGATGCCGATGCCGTGCTCGAGATGCACGACGAAGTCGCCGGGCTTGAGTGCGCCCAATGATTCGAGCGACGCACCCGTGGTATAGCGTCGGGTACGACGCAGTCGCCGATCGCGCCGGAAGATTTCGTGGTCGGTGAGGACACGGACCACGTTGGGCACGATGAAGCCGCCGCCGAGCACCCCAATGGCGAGTGACGCGGCGAGCGGCCCGTCTTCGCCGAGCAGTTCTTCGAGACGTTCGGCCTGGCCGGCGTTGTCGCAGAGGATGACGGTGTTGAGGCCATCACGCTGCAGACGGCGCAACACGCGCAGGTCGCGCGAGATCGTTTCCGGGTTGCGTACGGGGAACGCCACGTCGGGCTCAGGGCCGGCCGGCACCTGATCGGCCGCGTTGGTGCTCGCGGCCTTTTGCGGCGGCGGGTTGAAGCGCAGCGTGCCAAAGCGGGCAAGCGTACTCGCCATGACCGGCGGCTCCACAAAGAGCCGCTCACGGTGCGTGTATTCTTCGCCGCGGCGCAGCGCGAGCTCGATATGATGGCGGGCTTCATCCCACGTGCGCACCAGCTCCGGCAGCACGCTGCTGCCGGCGGGCATGACCACGAGCGAATCGGACGGCCAGAGCTCGGGGAGTGTGACGCGCTCGTCGGTGTCGTTCGCGGCTTGTACGCGCCCGTCTACCGGGAGAATGAGCGCGACGTCGGCGTCGCGCGTGCTGCGCTGCGTGTTGAGATCGAAGTGGCGCAGCTCGATGATGTCGTCGCCCCAGAACTCGAGGCGCACCGGCTCGGCCATGCCGAACGAGTAGATGTCGAAGATGCCGCCGCGCACGCTGAACTGGGCGACGTCTTCCACCATGGGGACACGCTCGAAGCCGATGCTCTCGAGGTGCGTGGCCAGGTCTTCGGGGCGACGCACGTCGCCTTTGCGCAACTCGAGACGCGCGCCACTGAGCGCCGCCGGCAAGGCAGTGCGCTCGAGCACCGCGCGCGCGGTGGTGAGCAGAATGCGCACACCGCTGCGTCCGAGCTTTTCGAGCGTTTCCACGCGCTCGCCGGCCACCTCGGCGTGCGGCTCCACTTCGCCAAAGCCTTCGCGCGGCGGATAGAGCGCCACGGGCACGTCGTCCACGAGCGACTGCAGGTCGGCGAGCCAGCGTTCGGCGTCGCCGACCTGGTCGGTGATGACCACCACCAGGCGCTGCGGCAGGGCGCGCGCGAGCGCGGCCACCAGCACGGCATCGGACGAACCGGCGAGGCCACCAACACGACGAGACCCACCCGGACCGGGGAGGGTCTTGAGTACGCGATCGAAAGCCGGGAGGCCGGCGATCGCGTCGAGCAGACGTGGAAGTCCCATCTACAACCTGTTACCTGAAAAGAAACTGAACAGCCGAGCGATGCTTTCAGCTCCCGCGACGTATTGAGAGCGGGGGTGTGGTCAGCGCCCGCTGATCCACGCCTCGGCCATGAGCGCCACGAGCGCGAGCGCAAGGAAGGGTAGCAGCAGCGCCTGTCCGGCGGCACGTGAGAAGACGGAGTTCTGCCAGGCCGATGCGGTGGCGATGGCGACCACGTCCTTCCCTTTCACGAGGCCGGCCAGCAGCGCCGGGGCGCCGGCGGTGTCGTTTCCGAGCCCCGTCAGATCGGACTCGGCCGGCTCTCCGTTGACGACGAGCGCCCCCGTGCGATTCGCTTGGCGGCGCAGCAAGTAGACGCCCGCTTGCCCCGGTACCGTGAGGCGGTCGCCGGAAACGGCGAGCACGGAGCCGTCGGGGCGCTCGAGGCCCGTCACGTCGCGCGTGCCGGTTACTGTCTGCCCCGGGACTGCTTCGATCAGGCGACCATCGTCTCCCAGTCGCCGTGCGAGCGCCTCGAGCACCCAGGGCACGAAGGCTGCGACGAGCGGCAGGTCGGTGGCGTCGGGATCGATGGGCGACCCCATGAGCACATAGCCGTCGCCAGCGACGACCCACGGCGTGCCGCCGGCGGTGGCGATGGTATCGGGCGTCGAGGCCGGCTTCCCGGCGGCTCCTCCTGGCGAATAAACCAGCGGATAGCGCAGCCGCACGGGCGTGCCATCGAAGGCGCGCGTCGAGGGCGCGGCGGTGTCGGCCGCGCCACCGCGGGCGGGCACCCGCGCGAGCACCTGCGCCCGCGCAATAGCGCCGAAGCGCCACGGGATATTGAGCCGTTCGAGTTGGCGATTGGCTTCGCCCACGCTGAGCGGATCGCGCGGCGCGGTGAGCAGCACGGGGAGCTTGAGCCCGGCGGCGTCAGCAGTGCTGACGGTGACCACCTTGGCATCACCCTCCCGGCCGCGTGCGAGTCGTTTTTCGTCGACCAGGGTGGAGAGCGCGGCGCCGAGGAACGGTCCGCCTTCGTTGCGCACACTGACGGTGGGCGGCGACGCCACGCGCACGGCAAACCAGCGCGTGTCGTCGGCGCGCAGCGCGTCGGCGTCGAGCTCCACGCTGCCACGCACCCAGCCGGTACTCGCGCTGGCGAGTCGTGAGGTCACGCGCGAGGGTGCGTCGAGCGTGGCCGGCGGCACGGTGCCGCGGGCCACGGTACGACCGTCGAGCGTGAGTCGCCACGCGGCGGAATCGGGCGCGGTGATGCCCAGGGTGACCGCACCGCCCGGTGTCCACCGCACGGGTTCGGCGCGCGCCTGTACCACCGCGCGATTGCGCGGCAGCGACACGCCGTGCCGCAGCATGACCACCGGCACGTCATCGACGTTGACCACGGAATCGCTGACGAACGTGCTGCGCTGTCCGTCGCTCACGAGGGCGACGACGGGCGTGCGCGGTGCCCCGCTGCGGGCGAGCCCGACGGCGCGACGCGTGGCCTCGGCAAGGTTGCCGCGACCGCCGAGTGGCGTGAGGGCGTCGAGACCGGCCTTCAGGGCTTGAGGGGCGCCGCCTATGACACGGCCGTCGGCGGTGACGATCCACGCGCGGTCGTCGCTCGTGAGTTCGCTGACGAGGCGTTTGGTGTCGGCGCGTAAACTGTCGAAGTGCATCCGGCCATCCTGCACGACGCCGGCGCTGAGCGAGTTGTCGAGCACAATAGCGAGGGCAATGGGCGCATGTCCGACGCCAACGAGTCTGGCGATGGGGCGCGCCGCAGCGAGCGCGACCGCAATAACAGCGAGCAGGCGCAGAAACAGCAGCAGCCGGTTCCGCAGCTTGAGATCCTTGCTGTGCTCCTGCTCCATGCGCTCGAGATAGCGCACGGCCGGAAAGTCGACAACGCGCCCGACCCGCCGGCGCAGCAGGTGCACGAGCAGCGGCACGCCGGCGAGCGCGGCGAGGGCGAGAAAGGCGGGGGCGAGAAACGCCATCAGCGCGCGCGTGATTTGAGGACGTACTGCACGTGCGGAAGATGCTCGAAATCGTTGTCCTGCGTCCAGACCATACCGTCCACCAGCCGGGCCGTCGCGTACACAATGCTGTCGGCGAGCGGCAGCTTGTACTCAAGCGCCAACGCTGCGGCCGACAGCGCGAGCGTGGCATCGAGTTCGATCACGCGCCCCTGCTGCATCACGGCCGCGACCTGCAGGGCGTCGCCTTCGCCACGCTGCCGGGCGACCACCTTGAAGACTTCGGTGAGGCAAATCGCGGGCACCACGAGTCGATCGACGTCTTCGATCGCATTGGCGAAATGCGGCGCACTCGGCTCATCGGTGAAGTAAGCCAGCCACGCGGACGAATCGACCACATTGGCCTGCGCCCGCTTCGCACTGGAGATACGTCGGACACTGCTCACACGCGATCGGCACCGCGTCCACCTTCGCGCGGGATGGTGGTATCGATGCCCTTGAGAAATCCACGCAGGGAACGCGCCGGCCTGAGCGGAATGAATTCCACGCGGTCGTCGTAGACCAGCGCCTGCACCTTCTGGCCGGGTTCGAGCTGGAGGCGCTCGCGGACCGTGCGCGGGATGACGACTTGATACTTGGGCGAAATCGTTACGACATCCATGATGCCTCCCAAAGGTTCGATCGATCGACGACTCGTCATACTCAACCTACATCGATCACCTGGCCAGAGCGAGCCCAGGGGAGCTGCCGAATGTGATTGGGTACGCCCCAGCCGCGCATTCTGTTGAGCCACGGTGCCTCTCTTGCGCTAGCTTTCGACAAATGGGCGCGTAACGAATGGGCAGCCCGCGACGCATGACCTCGGGGCTTAGGTCGATGAGGCATAATGGATGATGAAGAGCGTATTGAGAGGTCTGGCCGTATTCACCCTGCTGCTGACTGGTGCACTCGCGTGCCGCCAACCCCCTGCGGCGCCGCCGCGTCCGGCAATGCACCGACGGACAGAACGGCTGGTCGTGGAATTCATTCAGGCGTGGCGGCGCGAAATGGCAGCCGCCACCGTACCGGGTTCCCCGTTGTTCAGCGTGCAGTACGGCAGTGCGGTTAGCGAGGAGCGGATGCGTACGGTGGCCGAGTCGCTCGCCGTGTTTCAGGACATGCGTTCCGTCTGCGGAAGCAACCGTACCCGCGAGGAGGGTAACTTCAACACAGTCTTCGCCCCGTTGCTTCAGGACCTCTACCAGCCATTGCGCCTGCCGCCTCTCGCCTCCACGGGGTACTGCCCGTATTGGGGGCTGGAGCGACAGCGCTCGCACACGCTGGTGCGGCAAGTGGAGCTGGAGATGCCGTCCTCCAGCGCAGCCAAGGTCCGGGCCCTTCGGCTCGCGTTACTCGACTCACTGCGCGCCGTGCTGATCGCGGAGCCCCTCGATTCCGTGACGCTGGGGCAACTCACACGCTTCGCGATCGACGCCTCCCGCATGGAGCTCGCGTTGCCCGTCGTGCGGTCCTGTGCGGCAACCCGGGTGTTCTGCCTCGAACTCGAGGCGCGGCTTGTCTATGCCGATGGCCGTCTGGCCGCGGCGGATTCGCTGTTTTCGGCGGTGCGCGCGTTTCGACGCACCGTCTGTGATGCCGGGGTGTCGTACCTCCTCGCCGAGTTCGAGAGTGTCTTCGATCCGTGCGATGCTGCGGCGCTGTCTCCGCCACAACAGGAGCGGCTCTGGTGGACCGCAGACCCGCTCTGGAGCACCCCGTACAATGAACGACGGATCGAGCATGAACGCCGCCGCCTCGATCATGCGATGCGCCTGCAGGTGGGGCGCGACGAGTTTCTCGACTACACCTCGGAGAGCTATGTGACGAGCGCTCTGGCCTTTCAGGCGCGTTACGGACAAGCCACCGCTTTCCGCGCGCGATCGGATCATCGGCGCGACGGAAGCGGAGGCGCCCACTGGCATCAGGGTGATACGCCGGACACGCTACGCCCACGCGGCGCATTCAATTTCTCCCTTGACCGCGTGGCCACCATTCCCCCTCGTGCCGTCTGGAATGCGCCGCAGCGAACCGAGGCGGGCGATTGGGTGCTCGGGACGAACCGGTCGGATCGCTTCCGAAATCCATGGCCAGCGGAACACGCGCGCTTTCCCTTCAGCATTGCCACATCGACGTCGGTACAGGTCGCGCGCTTCCGCCGAAACGGGGCCCAACTGCTCCTAGCGGCCACAGCGCCTCCACCTTCGTGGCCATCCCGTAACTCCGAGCAGTCGACCGGTGTGTGGATGTCGTCGCCAGGCACCCGCGTTGTGCAACGCGGCAGCGTTGACGGTGTGCAGATCGCCGTCCCTTGCGAAGACGGGGTGCTCTCGTTTGAGTCGGAGCGCCTGGAGGCGGGAATCGGCGCCACCGCATGGTGGCGGGTCCGCACCGGTGCCTCAACGCTCCCCGACTGCCCGGACCGTGAGACCATGTCGGTCTCGGACCTCCTCGTGACCGTACCCCGCCTAGCGCGCAGCAGTACGCTTGACGCCGTTTCCCTGTCGCGCGTACGACCCTCCCTCACGCTTCGTCGGGATTCTGCTGCGGTGGGGCTGTTCTTCGAGGTGTACGGCACCCACGCGCGTGATAGCCTGTCGGTCACGCTCGCGTTCCGATCGCGCTCGCAGGGTGGCGCACTGGCGTGGCTCACGGATGCCATCGTTCCCGGAAGCAGCGGACGCGTGCGCGATGGAAGAATTGCTTGGCGGTTGCCGGCCGAAACCGGTCAACCGGCGCATCTACGATCGGTGACGACGGACCTCGACATGCGCACCGCCCCGCCGGGACGCTACGACCTCACGATCACGATCGAAACGGCAGGTGGACGGGCCGTTTCCGCGACGCGCTCCATCGAGCTCGTGCCGTGATCTGACGGCGCCTGCCGCGAAACGCCCTGCTCGCGTGGCGAACGGGTCCGGCGCGCCGAATCAGATAAGTGCCCCACGGCCATTCGAACCCATGAGGTGGCGCAGCGGACGGCCGAAGGGTTCGTCGGTGTAGGCCAGCGCGTACCGCGCCCCGGCACGGCCAAGCGCGGCGCGCCAGTCACCGAGCGCTTCGGTGACGGTGGTGCGATAGGTGGCGCGCACATCACCGGGACTCGCGGGCACCTGGGCCCCCGACTCGGGATCGCGGTACAGCGCCTCGCCCCCTTCCGGAAAATCCCGTTCGGCGGGGTCCATGATGTGGAGCACGAGCACTTCGTGCCCCCGCGCGCGCAGCGTGCGGGCGGCGTCAGCGGTGGCGGTGGCGTCGGCGAGCAAGTCGCTGAGCAGCACCACGAAGCCGGGACGGCGCACCAGCTTGCCCGCGGCCATGAGCGCGTCGCTCACGTTGGACTCACTCCCGCCGCCGGGCTCGCTGAAGGCGGCCATGAGGCGGCGCCACTGGGTGCGCTGCGAACGCGGCGGCACGACGTCGCGCAACGTGGCGTCGAAGCGGACGAGCCCCACGGCGTCACGCTGCCGGAGGAGGAGCAGCGCCATGGCGCTCGCGAGCCGTTCGGCGTAGGCGAGCTTGGTGAGCCGCGTGGGGTCGCCGGTCCACTGCATGGAGGCCGAGACGTCGAGCACGAGCATGGCGTTCGTGTTCGTTTCTTCTTCGAACTGTTTGACGACCCAGCGGTCGGCGCGGCCGGCGATGCGCCAGTCGAGATAGCGCAGGTCGTCGCCGGGCATGTACGGCCGGTGTTCGGCGAACTCGACGCTGAATCCTTTGCGGGGAGAGCGGTGGAGCCCGGTGATGAAGCCGTCGACGACCCAGCGGGCGACGAGCTCGAGCTGGCCGAGGGCGGCGAGGACGGCGGGATCGAGTTGGTCGGGGCGGGGCGACGACATGCCCCAACCTACGCTATTTGTGCCCGTTTCGTTCTGCAGGGCTGGGTCGGGGTCGGGGTTGCGGGTGGGGGTCGGGGTACAGCCACGACAGTCGGGGTACTGCCACGACAGTCGGGGCACCGCCACCACGGTCGGGGTCGATAAACAGTCGGGGTCCCGGTCGGGTCGGGCGCGGCGCTGCGCTGGCGCGTCGGGGTCGGGGTCGGGGTCGGGGTCGGGGTCGGGGTCGGGGTCGGGGACAAACTGTCGGGGCTGCCCCGACCCCGACGCGCCAGCGCAGCGCCGCGCGAGACCCGACCGGGACCCCGACTGCAGGTAGACCCCGACTGTCGTGGCAGTGCCCCGACTGTCGTGGCGGTGCCCCGACTGTTGTGGCCGTACCCCGACTGCCGCCCCCGACCCCGACCAAGACCCGCCAGAACAAGGCACCCAAGAGGGCGGTCAGCAGGCGCGAACCGACTGCAATCCCCCCGCGTTTACCACTATCCTTCAAGGCTATCGGGGATGTTCTGCCCGGTCCGGTTCCTCCAGCAAGGCATTCCGTTGGATCTCAGCCACATCCGCAACTTCTGCATCGTCGCGCACATCGATCATGGCAAGTCCACCCTCGCGGACCGCCTCATCGAGAAAACCGGCACCCTGCAGAAGCGGGAAATGAAGTCGCAGGTGCTCGACACGCTCGACCTCGAGCGTGAGCGCGGCATCACCATCAAGTTGAACGCCGTCCGCATGAGCTACACTGCGGGCGACGGTCAGAACTACGAGCTCAACCTCATCGACACCCCGGGCCACGTCGACTTCACGTACGAAGTGTCCCGCTCTCTCGCCGCCTGCGAAGGCGCGATTCTGGTGGTCGATGCCTCGCAGGGGATCCAGGCGCAGACGCTCTCCAATCTGTTCCTCGCCATGGACGCCGGGCTCGAGATCATCCCGGTGCTCAACAAGATCGACCTGCCGGGCGCCGAGCCGGAACGTCGCCGCCAGGAAGTGGTCGACCTCATTGGCTGCATGCCCGAAGACGTCCTCTTCGTGAGTGGCAAAGAAGGCACCGGCGTACCCGAGCTACTCGAAGAAATCGTCAAGCGGGTGCCACCGCCCAAGGGTGACCTCACGGGTCCGCTCCGCGCGCTCATCTTCGACTCGTACTACGATAAGTACCGCGGCGCCATTCCCAGCATCCGCGTCGTCGACGGTGAGCTCCGCAAGGGCATGAAGATCACCTTCGGGGTGTCGGACAACATTTACGAAGTGGCCGAAGTGGGGTACCTGCAGCTGCGGCAGGTGCCGACCGACGTGCTGCGCGCCGGCGAAGTGGGCTATGTCCTCGCCGCGGTGCGCTCGGTGCGCGAAACGCGTGCCGGCGACACGATTTTCGATCAGAACAATCGGGCGCCGGAAGCGCTGCCCGGCTATCAGGAAGTCAAATCGTTCGTGTTCGCGGGTATCTACCCCACCGACACGACGCAGTACGAAACGCTGCGCGACGCGCTCGAAAAAATGAAGCTCAACGACGCGTCGCTGCAGTACGAGCCGGAAACCTCCACCGCGCTCGGCTTCGGCTTCCGCTGCGGATTCCTCGGGCTGCTGCACATGGAAATCGTGCAGGAGCGCCTGGAGCGGGAGTACGACCTCGATCTCGTCACGACCGTCCCGAGCGTGGAGTACCACGTGGAGAAGACCGACGGCACCGAGGTGCTGGTGGAGAACCCGGCCCTCATGCCCGCGGCCGTCCTCATCTCGACGGTCGAAGAGCCGTACGTGCGCGCGCGCATCATGTGCCCCACCGAGTACATCGGGCCCATCATGACGCTTGGCATGGAACGCCGGGGCATCTACAAGAACCTGCGCTACCTCGACACGGTGCGCGTGGAGCTCGACTGGGAATTCCCGCTCGGCGAAATCATTCTCGACTTCTTCGACAAGATGAAGACGGTGAGCCGCGGGTATGCGTCGCTCGACTACGAGATGCTCGAGTACCGCCCCAGTGATCTCGTGCGCCTCGACATGCTCATCAACGGCGACGCGATCGACGCGTTCTCCGTGATCGTGCACAAGGACAAAGCGTACGAGTGGGGACGCAAGGTGGCGGAGAAGCTCAAGGAGCTCATTCCGCGCCAGCTGTTCGAAGTGGCCATTCAGGCGACCATCGGCCAGAAGGTCATTGCGCGCGAAACCGTCAAGCCGCTGCGCAAGGACGTGCTTGCCAAATGCTACGGTGGCGACATTTCACGAAAACGCAAGCTCCTCGAGAAGCAGAAGGAAGGCAAGAAGCGCATGAAGCAGGTCGGCAGCGTCGAGATTCCACAGGAGGCCTTCCTGGCCGTGCTGCAGGTCGACTGACCGAATGATCTCTGCCGTGTTGCAGACCAGCTTTCTCGGGGACATGGTCCTCACCACCCCGCTCCTCGAGCGGTTGGCCGGTGAGGGCTTTGTACATGTGGTCGCCACGCCAGCCAATGCGGCGGTGCTGGCCAATCACCCCGCCGTCGCGAGCGTCATCGTGTTCGACAAGCGTGGCGCCGACCGCGGCCTCGGCGGACTGCGGCGCGTCGCCAACCGCTTGCGCAAAGTCGGCGCGCAGCGCGCATACCTCGCGCAAGGATCGGCGCGCACGGCGGCGCTCGCGTGGCTCGCCGGCGTGCCCGAGCGCATCGGCTTCGAAACGAGCGGAGGAAAGATCTTCTCCACACGTCGTGTACCCTACGACCGCACGCTGCATCACGCGGCGCGGCTGTGGCAGTTGGCGAACGCCCCCGGCGACGAGCGCTCGGTACCACAGCGGCTGCGGCCGTCGCTCCGTCCCGGTGCCGCCGATGAACGTGCCGTCGACACGTTACTGCAATCACACCACGTCGAAGCCCACACCCCGCTCGTCGCGCTCGCGCCCGGCAGCGTGTGGGCCACCAAGCGGTGGCCGTCGTTCGCGGCGCTCGGTGCGGCGCTCGCCGAGTCGTTCGCCAAGGACAACGTGCGACTCGTCGTGCTCGGCGCCGCAGGCGATGCGCCGCTCGCGCAGGCCATTGCCGACGCGGTCGCGGCGCGCGGCGGCGCGCCGGTGATCGACGCCGCCGGCGCGCTGTCGCTGCTTGGCAGCGCGGCCATGTTGCGGCGCTGCCGCGTCTTGGTGACCAACGATTCAGCACCGCTGCATTTGGCGAGCGCGATGAACACGCCGACCGTCGCACTCTTCGGCCCCACCGTGCCGTCATTGGGCTTCGGCCCGCTGGCTGAGCAGCACGTGGTGATGGGCAGAACGGAACTCGCCTGCCGCCCCTGTCACGCGCACGGGCCCATGCGCTGCCCGCTCGGGCATTGGCAGTGCATGCAGGCACTCGCCGTCTCCGACGTCGAGGCCGCCGCGCGGTCACTCGCCGCGCTCAGTAGCGCATCGCCGCCTTGAGTCGTTGCCACCACTGCTCGTCGAACGCGCTGATCGCGAGAGGATTTCCCCCCGCCACGTCGGCTTCCTCTCCGTGACGCACCACGACGACCTGTAAGCTGGGGATCACGTAGATCTTTTTATCCCCTTTTCCAAGCGCCGCGACGAGATCGCGGGGAGCGCTCGGCATGAGCGGTGCCTGAATGGTGGGCAACAGATACGGGCCCGGTGTGCGATACGATCCACCGCTGTTCAACCACCAGAGATACCCGTAGCCAGCGTTATCCGGTGGCGCGGCGCGCCAGGATCGATCGAACCACGTACTGTCCGAAAGCACCGCCGTCCCATTCCAGCGCCCCTTCGACAACGCGAGCAGACCGAAGCGGGCCATATCGCGAGCGGTCGCGCTCAAGATGAAACCGGGCTCGCCGGTATCGAACGACACGCGCCACGTGCTGCTCATGCCAATCGCATCGAAGAGCAGCGCGCGCGACGCACCGTTGATGTCCTGCCCGGACGCACGCTGCGCCACCTGAAACAACTGGTAATAGGCCGGGTTGTTGTAGAAAAACCGGTTGCCGGGCTGGGCGACCAGCTGTAACGAATCGTTCAGCCCCGAGGTCATCGCCAGCAGGTCCCGCACGGTGATGCGTGCCTCAGTCGCCGGGCTGCGCGACCATCCTGCTCCCAGCCACCGTGTAATCGGATCGTCGAGCGTGAGGCGTCCTGTGGCGCTGAGCTGACCGATCATGGCAGAGAGCACACTCTTGCCAGCCGATGCGATGATCGAGTCGGTGCCGGTATTCCACCCGTTCCAGTAGCGCTCGGCGACAATGCGCCCGCGCCAGAGCACGACCACCGCCGTACTGCGCTGCGTGCCGGCCCAGTCGAGCGCGCTCCGCAACGCCGTGGTGTCCCACCCAATCGCGGCGGGGTGAATGGTTTCCCAGGGGCCGGAGCGTGTCGGGAAAAAAGCGGGCAGGTCCGCCACCGACGGCGGGGTCGGAGTCGTGGGCCCGTCCGCCGGCGCGGAACAGCCTCCTGCCGCCACTATGGCCGCGAGGGCACCACCAGCGAGGAGTCGAAGTCTCATGCCGGTAGGACGATTCAACATCGCGTGGTGTTAACGACGGTCGCGCCATAACGCCCTTCCCCGCCCCGCGGGGCTGCCATTCGCCCTAAGCCCGTTATCTTGTGCCATGCCCTCCACCACGTTCTCCCCCGATTCGCCGTTCATCATTGGTGTCGATTTAGGCGGCACCAACATTGTCGTATCCGCCATGTCGCTCGACGGCTCGCGGCTGTTCGGCTCGCAATCGGAGCCCACGCTCGCCGCCGAAGGGGCCGACGCCGTCATTGCGCGAATGGCCCGCATGGTGAACACCACGGTGGGGATCACCATGAAGGAGGCGGGCGTTCCAAAGTCCGCGTTCCTGGGCGTGGGGATCGGTGCCCCCGGCACCGTCGATCGTGAAATGGGACGCGTACTCGCCGCCCCCAATCTCAAGTGGTACGACTTCCCGCTCATCGACCGCATGGTCGAACTGACGGGGCTGCGCGTCACCATCGACAACGACGCCAACTGCGCCACGTACGGGGAGTGGTGGCTCGGCGCCGCCCGCGGTGGACGCAACGTGATCGGCGTGACGATCGGCACCGGCGTGGGCGGTGGCATCATCATCGACCGCCACGTCTATCACGGCTCCAGCGACGCGGCCGGCGAAATCGGCCACATCACCATCGATCTCAACGGCCGACGCTGCGGCTGCGGCAACTACGGCTGTCTCGAAGCGTATGCGTCGGGCAGTGCCATTGCCGAACGGGCGCGCGAAGCGCTGCAGAACGACGAATCGTCGGTGTTGCCGTTGCTCGTACAGGGGGATCACTCCCAAATCACCGCCGCAGTGGTGTACGACGCCGCTGGTCAAGGCGACGCCCTCGCGCTCGAAATCGTGCGCGACACTGCGCGCTATCTCGGGGCAGGGATTGCCAATCTGCTCAACGTCTTCAACCCCGACATCGTGGTCATCGCCGGTGGCGTGACGCAGGCGGGTGACGCGTTGTTCGGCCCGCTTCGCACCGAAGTGCGTCGTCGCGCCTTCAAGAGCGTGAGCGATGCCTGTCAGATCGTTCCGGGCACGTTGCCGGGAACCGCAGGTGTCGTGGGTGCGGTGGCGTCGTTCATTTCGCAAACGACCGGACAGCCGCCCGCGTGATCGGCGCCCCCCCTGCCACGCCCCCGCGCAAGCGCGTTGGCGTGATCGGCTCCTTCGTGTGGGATGTGCTCCACGGTCGCGACGGCCGCACGGTGCCCGTCGAAGAGTGGGGCGGCATTACGTATTCGCTGTCGGCCCTCGACGCGGCGCTCCCCGATGACTGGGAAATCGTGCCGCTGGCCATGGTGGGTCAGGATCTCGTCGAGCGCGCGCAGCTGTATTGCCGCGGGCTTCGGCGCATGGCGCCCGACGCGGCGCTCATTGGCGTGCCCTACCCCAACAATCGCGTCGAACTCCGCTATCTCGACGACGAACGTCGCACCGAACACCTCACCGGTGGCGTACCGGCGTGGACATGGCTCGGGCTCAAACCCGTGCTCGACGCCGCGCGCCTCGATGCGCTGTACATCAACCTGCTCAGTGGCTGGGAGCTCGATCTCGAAACGGCGCAACTCATTCGCGCGCACTTTCGGGGCCCGATCTACTGCGACCTGCACATGCTCGTGATGGCCGTGCAGGCCGACGGCCTGCGCACCCCACGTCCGCTGCCGAACGTGGCCGAGTGGTGTGGCTGTTTCGACGTCATGCAAGTGAACGAAGATGAGATGCAGCTCATGGCGCCCGATTCCATGGCGCTGGCGGCCACGGCCATGGCCGCTGGGGTTTCGGTGCTTGGCGTCACGCTCGGCAAGCGCGGCGCCGCGTACTTTGCCGCGCCGGGCATTGAACGGCTTGCCGACGTGCCAGAGCGGCGAGGTCACAACGTTGCGCTGTCCACATCACCACGAGGCGGTGCGGGCGCGTTCGGCGCCTTGCGCACCGAGCTGGTACCGGGCGTTGCGCCACGGGTCGATGGACCAGGCGATCCCACGGGATGCGGCGATGTGTGGGGCGCCACCCATTTCTCGCGGCTGCTTGGCGGTGATAAGTTGACGGACGCCATTGCGGCGGCCAATCGTGCCGCGTCACGCAACGTCGAACATCGCGGGGCCGCCGGCCTCTCGAATCATCTCCGCGGAGAGCTCAGCACCACGTGACGACGGTCATCAGCGTGCCGCCATCGCTCGACGAACACACGTTCGAGCAGGTGATCGAGCAATTGGCGAATACGCCGCACGGCTCGAAGATCCTGCTCGATGCGCGTCATGCGCGATGGGCGTCGCCGTATGGCCTCACGGCGTTGCTGTGCGTGCCGCAGGCGCGTGCCGAGCGGATCGCCTTTACCGTTCCGGAGCATCCCGACACGGTGTCGTATTGGTCACGTACGGGGTTCTTTCGCCATGCCGCCGAGCTGTACGACCTGCACGGGACGGTGCCGCGTTCCCGCGATGGCCACGACAGCGACGTGCTGCTCGAGATCACGCCCATCACCAAGAGCGACGACGTACACGGTGTGGTGGGGCGCATTCAGCAGAAGGCCGCCGACATTCTGCACGGCCAGCTCAATCTCGACACCGCAGTGACCGGCGCCTTCGGCATGACGCTCTCCGAGTCGTGCCAGAACATCGTCGAGCATGCCGGACTTGGCGGCTGGGTGGCGGTGCAGACATACAAGTACGCGCGCCGGCTCGGTCGTCGGGTGGTGGTGATTTCGGTGTGTGATGCGGGTGTCGGCTTCAGAACGTCGCTGGAGAGCTCCCCAGGCCATCGCCACAAAGATCGTTGGGATGATGCGATGGCCCTCGAGGACGCGGTGTTGCGCGCGGTGTCCCGCTTCCGGCATGGTGATGCCGGCCGCGGTCAGGGGCTCGCCGGTATTCGTCGCTTCGTCGGACGCTGGCAGGGCAAGCTCACGGTGCGGAGCGGGACCGCGCGCCTGGGGATCATTCCCGAGTGGGACGAAGATGTCCCCCTGACCGAAGGGCTCCCGTTTTTTCCCGGCGCGCAGATGCAGATCATCATCCCCGAGCGGGTGGGCGAGACGCCGGCACGTCCGCGCAGCGGCGCCGCGGCGCGTGGCCGGAGCCGGTTGTGATGCATATCGACGTCGGCACCGTGTTGCGGGGTACGGTGTGTGCCCTGTACTCCAATCTGGTCACGCGCCCCACGGGCGCGGCGGTGCGAACGGCTATCGAGCAGCAGGTGGGGGAGATCGGCGTGCCGGTCGTGACCACCATCGACTTTTCGCAGGTCAACCTGCTCGATTTTTCGTGCGCCGATGAGATCGTTGCCAAGCTGCTGCTCCGCTACACCGGAGACGACGGTCCGCCCGGCTTCCTGACCTTCCGCGGCATTCACGACGGGCATATCGATCCCATCGAGACGGTCCTCGAACGTCACGCGCTCGCGTTGGTCTCGTGGCATGAGGGCGAGGCAGAGCTGTTCGGCTACGTGGACGACGACGAGCGCGATCACTGGGTAACGGTGCGGGAGCATGGCCCCGTGCCGGTCGCCGTGGTCGCGCGTCTGCTAGGCGTCACCGAACTGTTCGCCGCGGCACAGCTGGAGCGTTTGGCGCGTCGCCGTCTCATCATGCGTCGTGACGAAGGGTATGCGGTGCCGGGAACGGTCCAGAGCGGGCCGGGCCAGGTACCGGGCAACGGGTCGGGCAACGGGTCGGGCAACGGGTCGGGAGTGCAATGAGCGACGAGCGGGACAACCTGGGCGGTCCAGCTGCGGGAAGGCGAAAGCTGGGGCTCTTCAGCGGCTTCGCGCCGCCGGTGCAGGTCGTGGGCTTCATCGCGACCCGCAAGGGCGACCCGGACCGCGGGCCGCTCATTCGCATGCGCCCCGACGATGCGCTGGTGCGCCTCGTGACCGCTGGCGATCTGGTGCGTGTGGTATCGGACCGCCGCTCGGAGCTGGCGGTCCTCGAGCTGGACGAATCGCTTCCCCGTGGTGGGGTAGTGCTTCGCGATGTCGTCGGGGCGTCTCCGTCGGAGCTCGTCCGCGTGCTTCGCGTGGACAACATCTCACGCCCGCGTCCCTAGTCCCTTCGCCCCTGCACCGCGTGCCTCAAATGCTACATCGCCGTCTGGCCGACCTCGAAGGCGCGGAGTCGGCGCTCGTGTTGGCCAGTGGTCGTGCCGCAGTGGCGTGTACGGCGCTGGCGTTGTTGCGTCGGGGCGACCACTTGCTGGCCTCCCAGTGGCTGCGCGCCGAAACACGCCAGTTTTTCGAGCAGGAGCTGCCGGCCTTGGGCGTCGTGGTGTCCTACGTGGATCCGCGTGAGACGCGGGGGTGGCGTCGGGGGCTCAAGCGCACCACGCGGGCCCTGTACATGGAATCGCCCGTGCTCGAATCGGGACGGCTCCTGGACCTGCGTCCGCCACGAGCCCTCACCAAGGAGCTCGGGCTCGCGCTCATCGTCGACGCCACGGCCGCGTCCCCGGTGAACTTCACCCCGATCACCCATGGCGCGGACATCGTGCTGCACGATGCGACCGTCTTTCTCGACGGGCACGGGGAGGGCGACGCGGGGGTCGTCGCCGGCACCGAGGGGCTCGTGGAAGAAGTGCGCCTCAAGATGGCCTGCTGGGGAGCCCTGCCCCATCCGCTCGCCCGTGTTCAGCTGGAGAACGGTCTTGCCACGCTCGATGTGCGCGTACAGCGCCAGAACGGCAACGCGCTCGAGCTGGCGCAATGGGCCGAGCAGCAGGCCGCAGTGGTGGCGGTGCTCTATGCCGGGCTGCCGTCGCACCCCGACCACGCCAGCTTCGGCGAATGGTTCAAGGGGGCCGGGGCCACGGTGCACCTGCAGCTCGACGCCCAGTACAACGCGCCGCTGACGGCCGCCCGCGCGATGGCGCAGCTGGCGGAAGCCCCTGGCGCACGCAACGCCCTCACGTCGGTCTCCGTCAGCGCCGAATCGGGGTGGTTGCGCCTCCATGTCGGACTCGAACAGATCGACACGATTATCGCGGCGCTGCAACGCGCCCTGTCGACACCGTCTTTGACTTCCAATTGACCGATGTCCGCCATTCTGCGTGTCGCGAAGGTGTCGAAAGAGTATCCGCGCTCAGGGAAGGCCCTGCGCGACGTGTCGTTCGAGTTGCAAAAGGGCGAGTTCGTGTTTCTCGTGGGGCACTCCGGGTCCGGCAAGAGCACGCTGCTCAAGCTGCTCACCATGGCCGAACGCCCCACCGCCGGCGAAGTGCGCGTGTCGGGCTACTCGAGCAACAGCATCACGCCACGCGAGGTGCCCCTCTTGCGTCGCCAGCTTGGCGTGGTCTTTCAGGACTTCCGGCTGCTTACCGATCGCACCGCCGAACAGAACATCGCCTTCGCACTGGAAGTGACGGGCACGCCGTCATCGCAGATTGCGCCGAAGGTCGCGCGGCTCCTCACGCAGGTGGGACTCGCCTCGCGGGCGACGGCGTACCCCTACGAGCTCTCGGGTGGCGAACAACAACGTGTGGCCATCGCGCGGGCGCTCGCCAACGACCCGTTCCTGCTGCTGGCCGACGAACCCACCGGCAATCTCGACGACCGCGCGACGCACGCCATCTACCTGCTGCTGCGCGAGATCAATGCGCGTGGCACGTCGGTGCTCATGGCCACACACGATGTCGCAATGATTCAGCGCTCCCAACAGCGGTGCATCGAGCTCGACCAGGGGCGGCTCGTCTTCGATGGAACGGACGTGAGCACGTTGGTCGCGAACATGCGCGGACGCCGAACATGAGGCACTCGTGAAACTCGCACTGCGTGAAGTGGCGCTTGCGTTCCGACGCGCCCCGCTGCTGGCCGTTCTGGGGGTCGTCACCATTGGCTTCTCGCTCTTTGCGTTCGGCATGTTCGGACTGGTGGCCATCAACATCCGGACGGCCTTGCGCGAAGTCGAAGACCGCGTGGAGATCCGCGCCTTTCTCATCGAAGGCGCCCGCGACGCACAGATCGACGAGCTGATGCAGCGCATGCAAACGAACCCCGCCGTGGCCAACGTCGCCTTCGTCTCCCCCGACTCGGCGCTCGTCCGAGCCCGCGCCGAGCTCGAGGAGTTTCGCGACGTCATGGACGGCGCCTTTCTGCCGGGCTCGGTGGAACTGCGACTCAAGGACGGATCGCGCGACCCCGAGACCGTTGCCGGACTCTCGCGAGACCTCGAGACGTATCCCGTCGTCGAAGAAGTCCGCTATGGTCGCGAGTGGGTGGAGAAGCTGTACAAGATCCGCAACATCGCCGGCCTCGCCGGCTCGGTGCTCGGCAGCGTCTTCGCCCTTGTCGCGGTAATCATCATCGGCAGCACCATCCGCATGGCGCTGCTGGCGCGGTCCCGCGAAATCGAGATCATGCGTTTGGTGGGCGCAACCAACTGGTTCGTGCGCCTGCCATATCTCATCGACGGCACGATCAAGGGGTTGCTGGGCGGCGTATTGGCCGTGATCATGTCCTGGGGCACCACCACGCTGGTCGCGCAGTCGCTCATGCAGACGCAGTTCTTCTCGAGTAGCCAGGTGCTCCTGGGCATTGTCGCGGGGGGCGTCTTGGGGCTTCTGGGCAGCTGGCTCTCGGTAGGCCGCCATTTGCGCCAGGTGTGGCGCGACTGACGCGGGACACGACGATGCGGCGTTTCACGCCTGCACGGTGGCTCGGCGTGCTCACCGGCCTGCTGCTCTGTGCCCAGCCTGCCCACGCGCAGACCACTCCGGGCGGCACGCAGCCCCCTCAGGGCGAACTGCGCCTTCGCACACAGCAGGAGGCGCTCGCCAAGCTGCGCAAGGAGCGCGCCGATCTCGAGTCGCGCATGAACGAGTTGCAGCGAAGTGCCCGGACACTGGAAGACGAGCTGAGCAATCTCGAAGAGCAGCGCCGTGCGACCATGCGCCTCGTCGACGCGCTCGACGCACAGCTCGAAACGATCAACGGCGAAGTCATCAAGGCCGGCGCCGGGCTCACGCGCGCCGAAGGGGAGTTGGCCAGCAAGCGTAGCGCCCTCCAACGCCGCATGGTGGAGATCTACAAGCGCGGCCGCCTGTACGATTTTGAAGCCATGCTGTCGGCACAGTCGTTCGCGGGGCTGGTGGCGCGCTACAAGTATCTGCACGAACTGGCACTGAACGACCGCAAGATGGTCAGACGCATGGAGAGACTCCGCGACCAGATCATCTCCCAGCGCATGCTGCTGGTGCGGCTGCAAGATGAACTGGGGCGCAACCGGCAGGAGAAGGATCGCGAAGCGCGTCGCCTCGCCGAGCTCGAGTCACGCCGTCAGCAGAATCTCACGGCGGTGCAACTCTCGGCCCAGCGCACCCGTGACCGTATGCAGCAACTCGTGCGCGATGAATCGCGCATCGCCAACGCGATCGCCGCGGTGGAAACGGTACGTCGGCGCGCCGAGATGGCGCCCAACGCCCGTCCTGCGGCCGCGTCGACCATCCGCACGTCCGACCTTGGCAAGCTCGATTGGCCGGTAGACGGTACCGTCCTGTATCGCTTTGGCCGTGTCGTGAACGCCAACAATACGACGACGCGCTGGAACGGCATCGGCATTGGCGCCTCGATTGGCGCGACCGTGAAGTCCATCGCGGCGGGTGACGTGGTGCTGGCAGACAACGTCGGCACCTACGGTCCCACCGTCATCGTGCAGCACGGCGGGGGCGACTACTCGGTGTACGGCTCGCTGCAGCGCATCGACGTGCGTCGCGGACAGCAGGTGAACAAGGGCCAGAGCCTTGGCACGGTCGGTGATGCCGACCCTGACCTGCCGCCGCACTTGCACTTCGAAATCCGTCCGCAAGGACGGGCGATCGACCCGCTGGAGTACCTTCGCAGCAAACGCTGACCGATGCCTGCCAAGAAGACGACCCCTGCGACCAAGAGCGCCAGCGCCCGCAAGCCGGCATCACCCAAGGCACCGCCGTTGACGGCGCCCATCACGGTCGATGCCGGTGACTGGACCAGCGATCACGCTCCGCTGGGCGCCCACGTGTCCATCGCGGGCGGCACGTGGGAAGCCGCGGCGCGCGCACGTGAAATCAGCGCGACCGGCGCGCAGGTCTTTACCAAGCAGGCGAACCGGTGGCAGGAGCGTGACATCGACGCCGAGGAGGCGAGCCGGTTCAAAGCCGCAATGGCGGAAACCCAGGTGCGCTGGGTCTGCGCGCACGATTCGTATCTCATCAACCTCGCGTCGCCCGACGCCGACTTGCGCGCGCGCTCCATTGAGAGCTTCCGCGCCGAGCTGCGGCGTTGTCACGCGCTGGGGCTCGAGGCGCTGGTGTCGCACCCCGGCAACTTCATGGACGACCGCGCGAGTGGGCTGGCGCGCAACGCCGATGGCATCGTGCAGGCGCTGGAGCAGGAACAGGGTCCGACCAGGCTGCTCATGGAGCTGACGGCGGGACAGGGTACAGTGCTCGGCTCGACCTTCGAGGAAATGGCCGCGCTGCTCTCGCTGATTCCGTCGCCGCTGCGTGCCCGCGTTGGGGTGTGCCTCGATACGGCGCACATATGGGCGGCCGGCTACGATGTGGTGACCGACTACGATGGTGTGTGGCAGCGCTTTGGCGACGTGCTGGGGTTCGACACGCTGGGGTGCCTGCACCTCAATGATTCGAAGGCCAAGCTGGGCTCGCACCTCGATCGCCATGAGCTCATTGGCGAAGGGACAATTGGCGGCGAGGCGTTCCGGCGCATCGTGACGGACGCGCGGCTCGCGCACGTGCCGCGGATCATCGAAACGCCCAAGGGCGATACGCCCGCCGAGCTGGATGGCCGTATGCTGCGCACGTTGCGGGAGTACGCCGCGACGTAGGGCAACGGCGGGCGGCGCGGCGCGCTCAGAAGAGCAGCTTGTACACCAGCGAGACGTTGCGCCCGGGATTGAAAGCAAAGCGCTTGATGCGACTGGTGGCATCGCGGTACTGCGCATCGAGTGCGTTGTCCACGCGGAACGTCATGGAGTGCACCTGCTTGCCGTGCACCGTAAAGAGCCACGTGGCGTTCAGATCGAGCAGGGTGTAGGCGTCGGTGGGCACGTCGAACTCACCACCGCTCACCCGCGACTGGGCGAACACGCGCCGGAGGTCGCCGCCGGCCGACAATCGTCCATTGTCGTAGCGTAGCGATGCGCCGAGTCGACCGGCAGGAATGAACGGCAGCGATTCGTCGGTACCGCGAATGCTGGCGCGTACGTAGTCGCCCATGACGCCGCCCACGAGGCGGTGCATCAGTTTGCTTTCGATCTGCCCTTCAACACCCTGCATGATGGCGTCGCGCCCCACGAAGGTGATGACCGGAACGCCGGGGGCGGTCGACAGCGCGGGGAATGCCATGAGCTCCGGCACCACGTAGTCGTCGATCACGTTGCGGTAGGCGCCGAACTGCGCGAACACGCGCGGCGTCTGTGCGCGAAGGCCGACTTCGAGCCCGTTACTCTTTTCGGCGCCGAGATCGGGATTGCCTATATCGAACGTGCCCACGGCCGCGTGAAAGCCATTCGCATACAGCTCTTCGACTGCCGGCGCGCGAAAGCCGCGAGAGCCGTTCGCGGTGAGCGAGACTCCTTCGGCGACCGGCACGCTCAAGCCCAGTGAGGCCGCGATGTTGTCGAAGGTTCGCGAACGCGCGTCACCAAACCGTGCCGCCTCGATGCCCGGCTTGGTGTGAATGCTGAACCGGTCGTAGCGCGCACCAAGCTGCAGCCGCGGTGAATCCTCTTCGGTGCGCCCAAGGCCGAGCGGCAACTCCTGATAGGCAAAGAGCGCAACGTTCTCGTTGTCGGCCGCCGGCGTGAACGCCTCGTCGCCCACGGGCGCGTACTGTCGGAACAGCCCCTGCGCTCCCACCGCACCGGTGGCACGTCCCCACTGCGTGCGCGCGGTGATGTTGGTGGTTTGCGTATTGAGGCGGAAACGCGTACCCACGGCGCCGTCTTCTTCGATTTCGGCGTGCGCGTAGCGCTGGATGGTCTGGTCGATGCGCACCGACGGCAGCGATGCCCACCCCGTGTTGAGCGTGGACTGCAAGACGAGCGAGCGGCGCACCCCATCGAGACGCACGGCGTCGTCTTCGGCGGCGTGCGGCAGCCCGTACGCAAAGTCCATTTCGCGAAACACCACGCCCACGGCGGCGCGGCTGCCAACGTAACCGGAACCGAGCACGAACTGCTGCGTGTTGCCGTCGGTGTTGGGCTGCGCCGCCCCGCCGCCCACGCGCATGTTGGCGAATTGGCGCACGCCACCGCGAAGGGTGAACGCCAGCGTCGATGACACGGGAAGCGTCAGGCCAACGTTGACTACCCCGCCCGGCGTCACACTCTCTCCCTGCACCAGCGAGTACCCGGTGATCCGCGTGGGAATCGTGGTGGGAATGTCCTGCGAGATGACGTTGACCACGCCGCCCAAGGCGTTGTTGCCGTACAACAGCGACGCGGGGCCGCGAATCACCTCAATGCGTTCGGCGGTGCTGGGGTCGACGGCATTGAGGTGATCGGCCGCTGCGGACGACAAGTCACCGGCGCGATCACCGTCCTGCAACACCAGCACACGTTCTCCGGTGAGACCACGAATGACCGGTGTGGCCGCCATGGGCCCGTTGAAACGTGTCGCCATGCCAGGCTCCTTGGCGAGCGTCTGCCCAAGGCTGGTGCTGAGCGCGCGCTGCAGCTCCTTTCCCGACAGCTGCACCGTGGCCTGCGTGACGTTGAGCGGATCAGTGCCGGTCGGGGTGGCCGTCACGTTCACACTCGACAGGCGGACCGTGGCGACGCGCATGATGACAGTCAGCGTGATCTCCGTGCCCGATGGAGGCACCGTGACCACCTGGTGTGCGCTCGAGTATCCGATGCGTACGAAGTCGAGATGGTAGGTACCCGCTGGCAGTCCACGAAAGACAAAGCGGCCGCGTTCGTCGGTGAGTGCCGCGCGGTTCACCCCGTTCGCGACGACCTGGACGTTCGAGAGCGGCGTGCCCGCCGTGTCGGTCACCGTTCCCTGCACCGTGACCTCGAACGGAGCGGTGCGCGTGTCACGCGATGCGACCGCACCAGCCACACGCGGTGACGCCAACGTCCCGCGAAGCGGGAGCAGCGCCACGACACCAACAGTGAGCGCGCCGCGGAGTCCAGTGTGCATGTAGGGGGTCGAGTCAGCCGTGAACGCACGCGGCCCATCGCGCTGCGAGGTCGATTTGGAGCATATTGAGGAGCGGCCCTACTGGCTCCCTGTCCCTTCTACGCAAGACGCCCTGTGTCCCGTTGGCGCCCCAGTCTGTCGTCCCGTGCGTGCCGAACCATCGCCGTGCTTTCGGTCATCGGCCTTGTCTCGTGTGATACGCCGTCGACGGCCCCAAGTGCCTTCGCCTACGACCCGACGAGTCTCACGGGTGGACAACTCTACCGCTGGGATACCGGACGCCGGGTGAGCGTGTTCGTCATGCCGGGGAGTGCCGGCTCCGCCCAGATCACCGCCGCCGTGGATGCCGCCATCCCCCGCTGGAATGCGGTACCGCGCGGCGAGACGGTCACGTTGCGGCGCACCACGACGCCCGCCGAGGCCAACGTCGTGGTCTACGACAACACGACGCCGCTGCCGGTCATCACCCCTGCGGCCTGCCCGTTCAGCAACGCCAGCGCACTGGGCTACACGTTTTTCTGTGCGCAAAACGGTCGCGCCGTTACGCTCCCCTTTACCACGGGCGGCGGCGTGGCCACCGTCGTCGTCCGCCTCGATCTCGCCCGCGTCACCGCCCGCCTGCCGCTGGATGCCGTCGTGATGCACGAGCTTGGACATGCCATCGGGATTGGCGGCCACAGCGACAGTGAGAACGATGTCATGTTTGCCGCCCCGCAGACGACGACGGTGAGCGGCCGCGATACGCAGACGCTCCGCTACCTGCTCGCGCAGCGCGCGGACATTCTGCTCTGACGCGCGCCAACGCTTGAGCGAAGGGCCTCATGTCACCATCTTGTACGTTCGGCGCCGGTTCTTCCCGAAGGGGTGCCGAAAACATTCCGGTTCCTCATACGTGACGCGCGCGTCGCGTTTTTTCCTTTGCCGTATGCGCGACGCCGACTTGGGTCGTCGTGTCTTGTACGCCTTTCCGCATCGTCATCGCTGCAGCGGGTCAGCGCGCCGGCATGGCGCGCGAATACGCTGCCGAACGCCTACCGTGAGGGTCGCACCATGGCGTCACAGGTTTCCCCGTCTGCTCCCACTCGTGAGAGTGCCGACGGTCTCGCCCCACAGGGCATCACGCCCAAGGGCAAGGTCCATTGGAACTACGTTGCGCCGGAGCTGATCGAATCGGCCATCCGCCGCAATGAGGGCACTCTGGCTGACATGGGGCCATTCGTGGCCGTCACGTCGCCGCACACCGGCCGCTCCCCCAACGACAAGTTCGTCGTCCGTGAGGCCGCCAGCGAAGCCGATGTCGATTGGGGCACGGTCAATAAGCCCATCTCGGCCGAACACTGGGCGACACTGAAGGCCGATGTGCAGCAGTACCTCAACGGTCTCGATGAACTGTTCGTGCAGGATCTGTATTGCGGCGCCGACCCGGCCACCCGGTTGAGCGTGCGCTACGTGCTGCCCAATGCCTGGCACGCGTCGTTCGTGCGCAACATGTTCATCCGCCCCGACATCGCCGAGCTCGCGACGTTCGCTCCCAACTTCACGGTGTATCACGCGCCGGAAATGCAGGCCGATCCGGCGCGCCATGGTACGCGGACGGGCACGTTCATCGTACTCAACCTCGCCGAACGCGCCATCCTCATTGGCGGCACGCGCTACGCCGGTGAACTCAAGAAGGCGATGTTCACCGTGATGAACTACCTGCTTCCCAAGCAGGGTGTGCTCTCCATGCACTGCTCGGCCAACATCGGTCCCGCCGGCGACACCGCCCTCTTCTTCGGGCTGTCGGGCACGGGCAAGACGACGCTCTCGGCCGATCCGGAACGCCACCTCATTGGTGACGACGAGCACGGCTGGTCGGCCAACGGCACCTTCAATTTCGAAGGCGGCTGCTACGCCAAGGCGATCAACCTGTCGGCCGAAGGTGAGCCCGACATCTACGCCACGACGCAGATGTTCGGCACGATCCTCGAGAACGTGGTGCTCAATGCCCCGTCGCGCACGGTGGACTTCGCCAACCAGAGCATCACCGAGAACACGCGCGCGTCGTACCCGCTGCACTACATCAAGAACCATGTGCCGAGCGGTCGCGGCGGACATCCCAAGAACGTCGTGTTCCTCACGGCCGACGCGTTCGGTGTGTTGCCGCCGATTGCCAAGCTCACCCCAGAGCAGGCGATGTACTACTTCCTGTCCGGCTACACGGCGAAGGTGGCCGGCACGGAGCGTGGCGTCACGGAGCCGCAGGCGACCTTCTCGGCCTGCTTCGGTGCCGTGTTCCTCGTGTGGCACCCCACCAAGTACGCCGAAATGCTGGGCGAACTGCTCAAGCAGCATGGCTCGCAGGTGTGGCTGGTGAACACGGGGTGGAGCGGAGGTGCGTACGGCACCGGCAAGCGCATGAAGTTGGGCTACACGCGCGCCATGGTACGTGCGGCGCTCGACGGCTCGCTGGCGACGGCGGAATTCCACGCCGATCCGATCTTCGGTTTGCACCTGCCCAAGACGGTGGCCGGTGTGCCCGACGACGTGCTCAACCCGCGCGGGACGTGGGCCGACGGCGCGGAGTACGATGCGCAGGCCACCAAGCTCGCGGGCATGTTCCGCGAGAACATCAAGAAGTTCGGTGATGCGGTGTCGCCGGCGATTCTCGCGGCTGGCCCGAAGGGCTGAGCCATTTCGAAATTAGGGACGGAAGGGCCGGCGCACATTGCGCCGGCCCTTCTTGGTGTTTGTCACTTTTTGTGGTCTGGGTCCCGGCTGCGGTCGGGGTCGGGGTACTGCCACCACAGTCGGGGTACTGCCACAACGGTCGGGGCACTGCCACTACAGTCGGGGTCTACCTGCGGTCGGGGTCCTGGCCGGGTCTGGCGCGGCGCTGCGCTGGCGCGTCGGGGTCGGGGATAAAGTGTCGGGGCTGCCCCGACCCCGACCGCGACAATTGAGCCCCGACCCCGACGCGCCAGCGCAGCGTAGCGCCAGACCCGACCGGGACCCCGACCGTTTGTAGACCCCGACCGTGGTGGCAGTACCCCGACTGCGGTGGCAGTGCCCAGACTGTCGTGGCGGTGCCCCGACTTCCGCCACGACCAAGACCTCGACCCCAAGCACCACGAAGTTAAGACAAGACCCAATGGCCGGGGCCGTTGCGCGCACAACCGGCTACTGCAGCTTCACCGTCTCGAGAAACAGCTGACGCCCTTCGCGCGCCGTGACAAAGATGATTCCACCGGGGCCGAAACCGACAACCTGACGTCCCGGCGGCAGCTTCACGCGCTGGAGCAGCTTGCCATCGGGAGCGATCACGTCGTACACGAGCGGCGGCTGATTCATCATGGCCCCCACCATCGCCATCATGGCCGCCGGCGGCGGCCCCTGACGCGTGGAGTCGCGTGCAGCGCCGGGCGCACGTGGAGCAGCGGCCGCACCCTGGGCACCCGCCCGCGGTGCACCACCCATAGCCCCCATTGGCGGTCCCCCGCGCCCCCCCATGAACGACTGCGCGAGCTGCGCCGAGAGGTTCGACGTGGTCGGGACCACCCAGAGGTTACCGCTCAAGTCGGCGATGCTGGAGCCCTGACGCACCGGCGGGTAATAGTCAGGGAGCTTGTCGGCACCGATGGGCTCGAACGACATGCGGAACCCGCCGCCACCACCCGCCCCCATACGATCGGTGGCCATCTTGGCCATCGTCTGCAGGGAGTCGACGAGCTTGGTCTTGTCTTCGTCGCTGATGCGCTTCCAGTCGAAGGGCAGCTTCTCCGACGCGACATGGCTGCCATCGGGACGATAGTAGTCCACGTGGTAGTCGAGCACGCGCATCACGGCCACGGTGCCGTCGCTGAGCAGCGCCCAGTCATCGGCCTGCGGCAGCGGATTGATCTTGATGGTCATGCGCGTGGAACCGTCTTCGCCACGCGTCATGGCCGTTTCGTTCTTCGGCACCTTCACGAAGGTGACCGTGTCGGCTTTGCGCGTGTCGAAGTCGACGCGCACGATGGGCACGGAGTCGGGCTGGTTGCCGGGGTTGAAGCCGCGACCGCCGGGGCCGCCGAAGGGCTGGCCGCCGCGATCGCCGCCGCCACCCGGGGGACCGCCACCGAACTCGCCGCGGTTCTGCGTGTTGGCGGGTCGGGCATTGTTGTTGCCACCCTGTCCACCTTGCCCGCCGCGGTTTCCGCCGCGGTCATTGCCACCGCCGAACATCATGCCCATCCCACCAGCGCCGCCCGGCCCACCGCCCTGTCCACCCTGGCGGTAATACAGGCGTCCCTTCGCGTCGAACGCGTGCGACCCGAGGTTCACGCCGCTGAGCGTATTGATGTCGTTGGGACGCGGCGACGCCATGATGCGCGCCGTCTTGCCATCCTTGTTGAGCACGACGAGCGACAGCGTGGACGCATCCACCACGATGGTGGAGTCACCGAGATAGGGCAGCATCCCGATGGGGCGCTGCGGGTACGGCATGAGGCCACCCGGCGCCGTATCGGCCACGACCAACGCGTTCTTGAGCGACGCGTCGAACTTGATGAGCTGACGACGCTGCACGTCGTTGACGAATACCGAGCCATCGCTGAGCGCGCGCACCATGGTGGCGCTCGTCAGCGGCTGCGCCGAGCGGGAAATGACTGCGGAGACGTCGCGAATTGGCACCTGTACGGCGGGCGCCGCCGGCGGCGCATTCTGTGCGACCGCCGTTGCCGCCGACAGGACGACTCCCGCAGCGCTCCGGAGCGCCGTGCGAGAAATGCTGTTCATGGGAGTACCCATTGAAGTGTGCTTCGAAAAAACCATCAGGAAGTTCGGCATGGTGATCAACGGCCTCGGCCGCCCATGCCGCCACCCATGAAGCGGTTCCCACCAGCAGTACCCGACCGGATGCCCTGCAGGTTCCGCTTGTCCATGAACGGCACCAGCGATTCAGGCAGAATGCGGAACTGTTCCGGGGTCAACAGCCCTTTGATGCCCGGCGCCACCTTGATGAGCACGTCGACGCTCGATTCGCGGGCGCGCAGGTAGCGATCGTACGCCTGATCGTGGTTGTACTTGTCCGGCAGGTCAGCGAGGAAGCGCGCCACTGGCGTCCAGATGCTGTCGCTCTTGAGCACGTACAGGCGGTTGAGCGTGGCCAGGCTGTCGGCCTGCTTGCGCGTGAGCTTGAGCGTATCGGCCTGCTGCAGAATTTGCTGCATGGGGTTGATGATCCCCACGTTGGCCGTCTGGCGGAGCTGCTGCAGACTGGGCTTGTTGCCGGGACGGCTGCGGCCGCGATCGAGCTGCTGCATGAGCTGCTGCTGTTCACGCGTCGGCGACAAGTCGTACCGCATCTGTAGTGTGAACGTGACCGGCTGTGAGCGCTGCGTCGTCTGGCTGGGACGCGTGCTGCCGAAACGCTCGTTGACTTCGTACTTGTAGCTGCTCGTCACTGGGTCGAAGCCGCGCACGAAGAGGAGTGCACCATTGTTCTGTGGGCTCGCAAAAGCGCCCCACCCCTTCAATCCCGACTCGCCATTGATGAGGCGATCGATACCGTTGAGCGGGTTCTGCACCTGGAACTCAAACGAGACTCGCTGCGGGAGGCCGAGCTTGAGTGAATTGAACCGAACGTTCAGGTTGCCAGACATCGTCCAAGGACCTTGACACGAATTCCGCCCTGCGAACTGACCGAGCTGACTGCGGAGGCACGCCGTGGCTTCACGCGTGCCAGTTGCCAAGAAGTTTTCGAGGCCTGCCTTGAGCGCCGGGTCCGCGACAGCCGCAGGGTCGAACACGAACGCGCGATCGTTGCCGTAGCTGTCGCCGTTGATGTCCTGGTTCACCGTGGGCGTGTAGAAGACGCCCGAGCGGAAGTTACCGTTCCACGAGATGCGCACCGCATCCCACGCGTTGTAGCTCAGCGAATACTGGATCTGGTGGCGTGAAAAATTGGAACCGCGCGACCACTCAACGCCTTGCGGCGTACCGACGGTACTATTGAAGCCAAGGAACTGCTCACGTACATCGGCCAGCACGTACGACAGGCCCCACCCCCAGTTCGAATTGAAGGTAATCGGCCGAAGCGACACACTTACCTGCCTGCTTTCCGACTCGAGCTCCGACGTCTGCGCCGTCACGCGGCCATACTGCGGAAAGAGCCGCGCTTCACGCCACGCCACTTGCCCAGTCGTGGACACGATGGCGCTCGGCGTCACGTACACCGGACGTCCCGCTTCATTCGCCAGCGAGAAGCGCTGAAGGTTCGGGAAATTGATATCGATGCCACCCTGCTGGCGCTGATTGCGCGAGACGGTCGCGTCGACGGAGAAATTGAAGCGGTTCTTGAGCACCGGCCCCTGCCATCCGAGGTTACCACGCAATGAGCGCTGCGCGTAGTAATCGGGGAGGAAGAGGGTGACATTCGGCGAGCTGTTGGAGAAGACCGTGCCGTTCGTCCCGTCGGCGCAGGTACGCGGAATGTTGTTCACGTCCGCCGCGAACGACGTCCAATCGGGGATTGGCGTAGCCGCTCCAACGCACGTAAGCTGCTGCAGGCCAGTGGGAAGACCGGTATTGTCGATGGCGTTCGAGATGAGCTGCGTGCCCGGCGTGTTCTGGAAGAGACCGATGCCGCCACGAATGACGGCGCGAGGAGCGCGCACCATGCCAGGCAACAACGTGAGCTGATCAGCCTGACCAACGGTCCACGAGAAACCGAGACGCGGGCTCACGTACAAACGGTTGGGGACTTCGGCATTGTCATACCCGAAACGCGCCAGCACATCTGGGTTTGTCGGCGGCCCCATATTGAAGCGGTTACCGTCGACACGCACGCCATACTGTACCTGCAGGTCGTTTGTCGGACGCCAAGCGTCACCCAGCGACATGGCCGCTACGTACTGACTACCGACCCGCGTGCGCGGAGAAAGCAGGCGGGTGAACGACGCCGGGCGATTGGCTTCGAGGTCACCCAGCGTGTTGTAGCTATACGACCCGAACTCATTGAAGTTGAAGAGCGAGCTGAACTCGTCGCGCCGCACTTCGGTGGTGAACTTCACACGGTGACGGTTGTCGGCCGAAAACCACGACATGGTGTTGTTGCCCGCCAGCGTACTGTTCGAATTGGCATTGTTGAGTGCGTTGCTGCCACCGAACTGCAAATTGCTCACCGACGCCGAGCCGTCGGCGAATTGCGAGTTCACACGCACATTGCCGGACGGCAGGAAAAAGAACGGCTCGCCGTCGCTGCGGGTGGTGCTGTAGCCGACCGTTGTTTCGCTGAAAATGCCCTTCCAGCCGAGCAGGCCGCTGTGACGCGCCTGCGCCGAGCCACCCCAGTTGGTGCGGGTGCCGTCACGCGAAGGCGTGATGAGACTGCTACCACCACCGCCGAATCCACCGAAACCACCGCCGCCGCCGACGGGCGACGTGCGATTGAAGTTGGCCGAGAACGTAACTGCGTAGGTGCTGCCGCGCGAAGAATTCTGCGGCACCCAGTCGAAGCTGTTCAGCGTATTCATCGTCGTGCGAATACGACGCGGATCGTAGCCGGGCATCGTTACCGGGATCTGATCGGTGCCGAGAATGTCGAGCAAACGGGCGACGGAGTCGACGGACACCCCCGAGGCGGCGAAGCCATCGGTGTTCGAGCTGAGCAGCGTCTGCAGATCCTGAAGACGACGATCGAACTGGAACGACGTGTTGTAAAAGAGCTGGTCGGGCTTGATCGGACCAGCCGCCGAACCACCCAGCGACATGTTCGTGAACTGCTGCCCCGTGGCCGTACCGATACGGTCGAGCCACTGCAGCTGCGGCGACACGAAGTTGCCGCTGAGTGCGCGCGTCATGAAGTTCGAGCCCGAGCGCGTCCGCACCTGCAGCTGGCCACCGGAGAAGCCACCGCGTGACACATCGTACGGCGACGTGTTCAGCGACGTCATCACACCAGCATCGCGCGGCACCTGCGCATCGCCGAAGTTGAGCCCGTTGAGCTGCGTATTGTTCTGGTCGCCGCCCAGGCCGAACACCGAGAACGCGTCGGCCGCGCCGTCGGCGCCAAGCAGCAACTGCACCCCCGGAATCGCCGAGGCCATGGCCGCCAGATCACCCATCTGCTCGGCATTCAGGAACCCGGCCGTTTCGTCGCTCACGCTCCTTTCGGTGCCGCCCACGTCGGAGACCGTGTCACTTCGCGACACCGCCGCCCGCTCCGTGATCTGCATGGCGTCGAGCGTGATCGTCGCGGGCGCCATGCGCGCATCGGCAATGAGGATTTCCTGATCGGCCGTGCGCTTGACCTGATAACGACGCGGCGCGAGGCCGATACCGGAGAAGGTGATCCAGTAATCGCCCTCACCGCCCGGGAAGGAGATGGTGTAGCGGCCGTTGGCGGCGGTCCGTGCCGTACGGCTCACATTCCCGCTGAGCGTCGTCGCCGTGACGAGCACATTGGGAATGGGGAGGGTATCGGTGCCAAGGACCCGGCCTCGGATGATGTCGATTTGCTGCGCCCCGGCGGATGCCGCGCTGACGGCAACGGCTAGGCAGACAATCGATACGCACGCCAGGCGGCGAAAAATGAGCGTAGTAGTGGTCACGACGAGTGAGACAAGTGATTTCGGCCGTTCGTTAAGAACATCGCGAACGCCTTGCGCACGCCTGCTGTTTTGTGTATCGCAGCGCATGTGGCATTAATGCGCTGGACACAATTTTCGTTGCGAATTCCCCAATTCCCCGCGACTCGGCCCTCGCCGCGCGGGGGACGAGCCGGCGGTGACCGCATCCAGACGAATCGACTCGGCTTTCGGTGCACCTCGCCCCTGAGACGCGAAGGCGAACGGAGAGGCCATACGCAACGGCGCGTCGCATGACGCACCGACTGACGCGCCACTGACGCATCGCGCGCATATCTTTCGCCCATGGAAATTCTGCGCGATCCCCTCTGGAACAACATCCGGCTGGACCCGTTGGCGCTGGCGCTGCTCGAGACGCCGGTCATGCAGCGTCTGCGCTATGTCCGCCAGCTCGGGCTCGCCTTTCTGGTCTATCCCGGTGCCACGCACTCCCGCTTCGAACATGCGCTGGGCGCGTGGCATCTGGCCGGCATGGCGCTCCGCCTGCTCGACGAGCGTGGCGCGCTGCAGGGCATTGCCGTGTGCGAGCAACAGATCGTGCGAGCGGCGGCGCTGCTGCACGACGTGGGACACTACCCGTTCTCGCATGCCCTCGAAGAGATCGGTGTCACCGACCACGAAGAAGTCGCGCGGCCGCTCATCACGGACGGAGAGATCGGGGCCTGCTTGCGGGCGCATCTCGGTGACGACGCCCCCGACGAAGTGTTTGCGCTCATCACTGGCCGCAGCAGCCACGCGCTGCAGGGACTCATTTCCGGCTCCATCGACCTCGACAAGATCGAATACCTCAAGCGCGACGCCACCATGTGCGGCGTGCCGTACGGCGAGATCGATGTCGACCGGCTGCTCAATTCGCTCGTCGTCGTCACGCTCCCCAACGAAGCGCCGGGTATCGGTGTGCACGAAAAAGGATTGTCGGCACTCGAGTCATTGCTCTTCGCCAAGTACCAGATGTATCGCAATGTGTATTGGCATCACGCGGTGCGCAGTGCGACCGCGATGTACAAGCGCCTCGTGGCCGTCGCGATCGAGACCGGCGCGGTGGCTGCCGACCGCGTTGCGCGCTTTACCGACGAGGGGTTGCTCGTGCATCTCGACGCGCCGGCGCTCGTGCCCGAAGCGCGTACGTTGCTCGATGGCATTCGGGTTCGCCGCCTGCACAAGCGGGCGTATGAATGCCCCGCCGCCACGCTCGGCGATGACGTGGGTGAGTGGATCGCCAGCGACTACACCCTCACACGTCGCGTGGAGAATGCCTTTGCGCGCGAGCTACAGCTTCCGCAGGGCGCCGTCCTGCTCGACTATCCGGCCAAGACGCAAATGCTCGGCGTAGACATTCCCATGCAGCGCCGCGACGGGCGTGTGGTGCAACTCACCGCCGACGGGTGGGAAGGCGCGCTCAACCTGCCGCGCCTGAGTGACGAACTCTATCGCAGCGCCCGCCGTCTCCGCGTACTCACGGCCAACCGCGCACCGGTTCCGTCTGAGCGGGTGCTGTCGGTGTTGCGCATGGACGCTGCCGAAGTGCGCGCGCGTCTCGATGCGGGAGGAGCGCTCCTGGCCTGACCGGTGCGCTCGGTTCCGGGAGGCTCAGCGCGCCGTGCCGCGATCGCAGTGCACGCGACCGGCACGCGCCGCTTCCAGCATTTCCGCGGTTTCCATGGCAATGGCCGCGCCCTTGTCGGCGGCATAGAAGGCGCGAATGCCGGCGTGCACCGAATCGATGCTGACAGCACTGCGCGCCGGCGCCGACCATTCGCGCAGCGCGCGCGGCTGCTCCACGATGCACCCGCGCTCGTTCCCCGCCGCGTCGATCAGCACGAACGTCGGCGTGGCCACACGGCCGTCGAGCGAACGGTGACTCTCCTGCACCGATCGGCCCGCCGATGGGAGCACAATGCGCAGATCCACCCCCGCCAGCGCGGCCACCTTGGCCACGTAGGGCACGGTGTTCATGGAGTCGCCGCAGGCATCGATCGCCACCACCAACAGGCGCCACGAGCCGCCCGCCGCTGCGGCCTTGGCGCGCGCCGCGACTGGCGCCGCCACCTCGGCGCTGTCCGCAAGCTTCACCCACCCTTCACGACGGGCCTTGGCGGCCGCCACGAAGTCGGTGAAGGTCTGTCCACTTGCATGCAAGGCGCCCAGCGTGCTGTCGGCCCGTACGGCACCGGCAGCCGGTCGAAACATCGGCTGCCCCCCGTCGCTGCAGGGCACCGCCGCAGCCGCTCGACCAGAGGCCCCCGCCGAGGCCAGCGCGCCCACAACGGCCCACAAGCTCACACGACGACGAACGTGCTTCATGACGAGGCTCCGGGGGCTGACGGGCTTTCTCCACGGGACGCGGCCTGCGCACGGCCGTGCGCCTCCGCGAGTTTTCGACCAATGCCACGATAGAACGCGGCGTCGAGTGGCTTCCCGTCGATTTCCAGGGAAAGCGCGCACCGCTCGAGGGCGTACAGCAGGTTGCCAAGGTACAGCTCGGCAACTCCGCCAACCGACTCGTCAGCCAAGGATCGCGGGCATTTCGCCCGTGGCGACGCCGGTAACCTTCACGACCTGCACGACGATGGCCGTGATGTTGTCGAGGCCACCACGGCGATTGGCCTCGGTGATCATCGCGTCGACCATGCGGCCCGGCGTCTGATTGGACTCGAGGATCTTCTTGAGCTGCGGGTCTTCGACCATGCCGGTGAGACCGTCGGAGGCCACCAAGTACAGATCGCCGGCCTGCAGTTCGCCGGTTAGCACGTCGGCTTCGACCATGGCGTTGGCGCCGACGCACCGCGTAATCACATTGCTGTAGGGGTGATAGCGGGCCTGCTCGGGGGTCAGGAAGCCCGCATCGACCTGTTCCTGCACGTACGAGTGATCTCTGGTGACTTGGCGAAAGACGCCATCGCGGAGGAGATAGACGCGCGAGTCACCGATATGGCCGATGATATAGCGTCCCTGCCCCATCATCAGGCAGGAGGCCGTGGTCCCCATTCCCTGCTTGTCGGCCTCCTGGATGGTGCGTTCGTAAATGGCGCGGTTGGCTGCCTTGAGCGCTTCGGCCATTCGCGTGCCGGCGCCGTGTCCGTAGAGGTCACGAACGTCGGTCAGATCCCGGGCGACAATCTGGACCGCCATTTCGCTGGCAACTTCGCCAGCGGCGTGTCCACCCATGCCATCCGCAACGATAAAGAGCCCGCGCTCCTGATCGGCGTCCGCATAGAGACTGTCTTCATTGCCTGCCCGAATTCGACCAACATCGGTACCGGCGGCGACAGACAGCTGCACGTGGGTGGGGTGTACGTCCGGAGGGGAACTCAGGGGAATCAGGAGGACACGAGAGCGTTGCAGCGAAGCTACCCGAGAGTCACGTCGGTTGGCAAGCGTGTATCCGACGTGATGGCGAACCCGCGTTCGGCGTCCCCCCCGCCCTGCAGGCGGAAGAGGCGCTCGTACGTGCCGCCAACGGCCAGTAGCGCCCGGTGTGTACCACGTTCGAGGATCTCGCCGTGGTGCAGTACCAGGATCTCATCGGCGTGCACAATGGTGCTCAGCCGATGGGCAATGGCGATGGTGGTTCGGCCACCCATGAGGGTCGCCACCGCCCGCTGGATGTCGGCTTCGATGTGCGAATCGACCGCGCTCGTGGCCTCGTCGAGGATGAGCAGTGAGGGATCAGCCGCAATTGCGCGGGCGAAAGCGAGCAATTGACGCTCTCCGACGCTCACACCGCCGCCACGCTCTCCCAGTTCATGATGCCACTGTCCCGGCAATCTCGTGATCACCCGGTCGGCGCCGACCCGCGTCGCGGCCTCGTGAAGCGCGATGGCACCGAGGGGGGACGACAGCCGGATATTGGCGGCCACGTCCCCAGCAAAGAGGAAAATGTCCTGCTGGACGTAGGCCACCACCGACCGGAGCACGTCCACGGGCATGGCCGCAATGTCCGTTCCGTTGACCAGGATTCGCCCGCGCTGCGGCTCGTAAAATCGGAGCAGCAAGTTCACGATCGTGCTCTTCCCCGCCCCCGTGTGCCCCACCAGGGCCAGACACTGGCCCGGTGCCACGGTGAAGCTCACCCCCTTCAGCACCCACCGGGGGGGCGATGCCTCGGCCTCGGCAACGGTGACCCCGGCCGCCTCCCTGCCACGCGCGGCCGCATCGTCCGTCACGCCACCGTCGGCACCGTAGGCAAACCACACGTCGTCGAAGACAATCGTCACGCCGTGCTGCCGGAGCGCCGCCACCTGCACATCACGATCCGGGGTACGCGCCACCCCCGGGGCGCCGGGCGTATCGAGCAGACCGAAAATGCGCTCGGATGCCGCCATGGCCGACTGAAGAATGTTGTACTTCTCCGAGAGGTCCTGCAGCGGCTGAAAGAAGCGCCGCACGAGCTGCAGGAACGCGGCGACGGTCCCCACCGTCACGCCGCCCGCCCTGACCTCGTACCCGGCGGTCACCAGCAGGCTGGCCAGGGCCAGCGTGGTGAGAAATTCGATCACCGGGAAATACAGCGCGTACACCGTTATCGATGTGAGATGGGCGTCGAGATGCGCCCCGTTCAGCGCGTCGAAACGCCGCCGTTCGGCCCGCTCGCGGCCAAAGAGCTGTACAAGCCGAACGCCCGCCAGTCGTTCACCCAAATAGGCATTGACCTGCGCCAGCCGGGTCCGAATGTCACGGTACGAACTCCGCACATACGTCTGAAATACGCGCGACGCCAGCCAGACGAAGGGAATGACCACGAACGCCGCGAGGGCCAACCGCCAGTCCACCACGAGCATGACGATGCCAATGGCCAGCAGCGTGAACAGGTCCCCGATGCCGGACACCACCCCCGAGGTGAAGAGCTCGTTCAGCGCCTCCACGTCGCTGGTGACCCGAGTAACCAAGCGACCGACCGGTGTGCGATCGAAATACGCAATCGGCAGCTGCTGCAGCCGCGCGAACAGCTCGGCCCGCAGGTCACGCATGACCCGCTGTCCCAACAGTGACGTAAGCAGCGTTTCACCGTAGGCCGCTCCAAACTGCACCACGAGCAGGAGCGCGAAGACGAGGGCGACCCGCACCACCAGCGCCGGATCCCGCGAGGGCAGCGCGACGTCGATCACCCAGCGCGTGAGCAGCGGCCCAGCCAGCTGCATGCCGGCCGCGAGCGCTATGCAGCCAAGCGCGGCCGCGACGACCGCGGCGTAGGGTCGAACGTACGCCAACAACCGACGAACGAGTCGGGCGTCGTACGCCGTGCCCATCGCATGGTCGTCGGGGGGAGCGGGAGGAGCGGGAGGAGCGGGAGGAGCGGCGGCGGCCATACGCGGCGGAATCTATACGCGCGTCGGCATCCGTTTGGGGTTCCCGATAGATTTTCCGAGAATGAAGGACACGATCCGCATCCTCGGGGCCCGTCAGCACAACCTGAAGGGCTTCAATCTCGACCTGCCGCGCCGCGCCATAACCGTGGTGACCGGGGTCTCCGGCTCCGGCAAGTCCTCGCTCGCCTTCGACACGCTGTACGCCGAGGGACAGCGGCGCTATGTGGAGTCGCTGTCGGCGTATGCGCGGCAGTTCCTCGAGCGCATGGAGAAGCCCGACGTCGACAGCATCGAGGGAATGTCCCCGGCTGTCGCCATCGAGCAAAAGAATCCCACGCGCACGTCGCGCTCGACGGTGGGCACGGCCACCGAGATCTACGATTACCTGCGACTGCTGTGGGCGCGCGTGGGGCGCACCTATTGCCGCGTCTGCAATAGGGCGCTGCGCCCCGACACCGTGCAGTCCGTCACCGACGTGGCGCTCGCCCTGCCAGAGGGGACGCGCTTCATGGTTGCCTGCCCGCTCATCCGCTCGAGCGCCGTCACACACGCGGTGATCGCCGAGAATCTGCGGGCGCGTGGGTTCGTGCGCATTGCCGTGGGCGACACGGTGCACCATCTGGATGACATTGGCCCGGAGACGATCGACCTCTCGGCGGCGGCCGATGTCTTCGTGGTCGTCGACCGATTGCGCGTGGAGCCGAGCGGCCGCAGCCGCGTGGCCGACGCCGTGCAAACGGCGTTTCTCGAGGGAGACGGCGATGCCGCGCTGCTTTTTGCGGAGCCCGTGGTGCCGCCGCCCGGACTCGGCGCGGCCGCCGACGGCGTCGCGGTCACACGGCTGTCGTTCACCGAACGTTTCGAGTGCCCCAACGACGGCACGCGTGCCCCCACGCCCACGCCGCAGCTGTTTTCGTTCAACAATCCGCGCGGCGCCTGTCCCACGTGCAACGGGTTCGGCGCCACGCTCGATTACGACGAAGGGCTGATCGTTCCCAATCACGAGCGCTCCGTTCGGGACGGCGCCATCGATCCGTGGACGGCGCCGCGCTACGAGAAGCAGCGCCGGCTGGTGGTGGACCACGCGCGCGCCCTCGGGGTGTCGCCCGACGCGCCGTGGAGGTCGTTGCCCGCGAAGGCGCGCAAGGACCTGTTGCACGGCAAGTCCCGCCAGTACACGGGCATTTATCCGTTCCTGCAGGCGCTCGAAGAAAAGAAGTACAAGCAGTACATCCGTATCTTTCTCCGGAAGTATCAGAGCGCGCAAACGTGCGCATCGTGCGGGGGGAGCAAGCTGCAGCCCGACGCGATGCAGGTGCGCGTGGAAGGCCGCACGATTGCCGATGTCACGCAAATGCCGGTGCGGGATCTGCGCACGTGGGTCGACGACCTCGCGCTCACCGGCGGCGACGCCCACATTGCCGAGACGGTCCTGCGCGAAGCGCGCGCGCGTGTGCGCTTCCTGGCCGATGTGGGGCTCACCTATCTCACCCTCGATCGCGCCACGCGTACATTGAGCGGCGGTGAGGCGCAGCGCATTACGCTGTCGAACGCGCTCGGCGCAGCGCTCGTCGACGCCACCTATGTGCTCGATGAGCCGAGCATCGGCCTGCATTCCCGTGACCTCGACCGGTTGCTGTCGCTGCTGGTGCGGCTGCGAGATCTGGGCAATACGGTGATCATGGTGGAGCACGACCTCGACGCGATGCGGATCGCCGACTACATGATCGAGATGGGTCCCGCCGCCGGCGAGCACGGTGGACAGGTGGTCTTCGCCGGCCCCATGGCGGATATCGCCACGAGCCCGCTCACCGGCCAGTACCTCACCGGTGCTCGGCGCATCGACGTGCCCGTCACGCGACGCCAGGTGGGGCCGCGCTGGCTCGACCTGCGGGGGGCACGTGCCCACAACGTGCATGGCATCGACGTGCGCATTCCGTTGGGTGCGATGACGGTCGTGACCGGTGTCTCCGGATCGGGCAAGAGCACGCTCGTGCACGATGTGCTCTTTCACGCCATCGAAGCACGGCTGCACGGCGAGCATTCGGCCAAGGAGCACCTCGGCGAAACCGTGGGCAGTTTCACGTCGTTGTCGGGCGACGAACATCTCGATGATGTCGTGCTCGTGGATCAGAGCCCGATTGGCAAGTCGCCGCGCTCCAACCCGGTGACGTACGTGAAGGCGTACGACGAAATCCGTCGCCTGTTCAGCGAGTTGCCGTTGGCGCGTACGCGGGGCTACGGGCCCGGGCATTTCTCATTCAACGTGGCCGGCGGACGCTGCGAACACTGCGAAGGCGCGGGCTCGCTCGAGGTGGAGATGGTGTTCATGGCCGACGTGTTCGTGCCGTGCGACACGTGCGGCGGCAAGCGGTTCACGCCCGAGTTGCTCGAAGTACGTCTCAAGGGGCGCAACATCGCCGACGTGCTGGAGTTCACCGTCGACGAGGCCATCAAGTTTTTCCCACGAGAGGACAAACTGGCGCAGGCGCTCTGGCACGTGCAGCAGGTGGGGCTGGGCTACCTGCGCCTGGGGCAACCGGCCACGACGCTCTCGGGCGGCGAGGCGCAGCGCCTCAAGATTGCCCGCGAACTGGCGCTCACGGCCAAGGGGAATGCCCGCAAGCTGTACGTGCTCGACGAGCCCACGACCGGCCTGCACCTCGAGGACATCCGCAAGCTGGCGCAGGTTTTCGAGCGGTTGCTTGATCAGGGGCACACGCTGCTCCTCATCGAGCACCACCTCGATGTGATCAAGCTGGCCGATTGGATTGTCGATATGGGCCCCGACGGCGGCGACGGCGGGGGCCAGGTGGTGGCCATGGGGCGCCCGGAAGAGATCATCAATGCACCGGCGTCCCACACGGGCCGCTGGCTCCGGACCGTGCTGCCAGTGGCGGCCTCCGCTTGACTCACGTGCCCTGCCCTGTGATTATATGAGGCTATGGCGCGTCCCGGTGGCGGCCTGCCGGAATAGCAGATTCAGTGCCGTTGGTCGTGTATTCCCGGGTAGCTCAGGTGGTAGAGCAGGTGACTGTTAATCACCCTGTCGGGGGTTCGAGTCCCTCCCCGGGAGCTGTTGGAAACAAACGACTTACGAAGACGGTCCGCCTCTAAAGAGCGGGCCGTTTTTCGTTTGGATCTACACGGGTGCTACACGCGCGCTAACGGAACCCACGCTCGCGTTGTAGTGTTTGTACAACGACAAACAACTTGGGGAGAGCATGAGAACCGATTTTGGAGAGTTAATGCGCAACCGGCGATCTGAGCTGAGGCTCAGCCTACGCGATTTTGCGCTACGGGCAGAGATGGACGCGGCAAATGTTAGCAGACTTGAGCGGGGCAAGAGTTCACCGCCTCAGGACGACGAGATCCTCAATCGCATGGTGCGCGCGCTGCAGTGGGAGGGCTCGGAAGAGGCTGTTCGATTCAAGGATGTTGCGGCTGTTCAGAACGGCAAGATTCCGACGGACCTAGTCGAAAACGAGAACTTGAAGTCCGCCCTTCCTCTCCTTCTGCGTACCGTGGGGAACCACCAGCTCGAGGATGGAGCGATCGAGAAGCTCATTCAACTCATTAAGGAAGCCTGACATTGCCGTCATTTGCGCCTCAGATCCTCTCATATGAGGACCTTCGCAAGGAAGCCGACAAATTCCTCGATGAGTACTGCGACGAGGGCGAACTTCCCATCCCCATATCGGAAATTGTCGAATTCGACTTCCGAATGGACGTTGTGCCGGTTCTTGGACTTGAGAACACCATCGGTGTAGTTGGCTACTTGTCGTCAGATCTTGGCTACGTATACGTCGACAAGCAGACCTTCGATTTTTCTGTGGAACGCTTCCGCTTCACGTTGGCCCACGAGATCGGTCACTACTGGTTGCACGACGGTTTCTATAAGACCTTCGACATAAAGACAATTGAGGATTTCAAGGCTGCTCAGGGAGCTATTGGGAAGCATTATCGGTGGTTCGAGTTTCAGGCCAATTCTTTCGCCGGACTTGTGCTTGTACCGTCGAAACCTCTGAAGGAGGTGTTCATTGAATTCACGAACAAGGCGACCGCTAACAATGTGAGTCTCTCGGATATTGTTGAGCATCCCTACCGCCAACGATTGGTCAAGGCGGTGGCTGCGAGATTCCTGGTCTCCGAACCGGTCGCGTCTCGTCGGCTTGAGAAGGATGGCCTATTGCCGGAGCTGATTCAGCTGGATGAGATTGGCGGGACGCCTCGATTTGTGAGATGACGTTTGCTGAGCTCGGATACCGTCAGCCGTGCTTTACCTCCTCGAGCTCCCCGACGGCAGGCTGATCCCCTGCCACAGCGCCGAACAGGCTCTCGCTCTCGGGCGTGTGTTCGTCGCGATCACAACGGGCCGTTCCCCGCGTGAGAATGTCGAGCGACAGGACATCGTACATTGACCAGACAAGGACGCTATGCGCGGTTGGATTGAAGACGAGCGTAAGCTCCCTCGGTTTGCGCCGGAACGTGAACGGCGCGTGCGCGAGATGGAAGCCGCGCTTGAGGCGATGAAGGACGCTGGGCGATTGCTGCTCTCTGCCGTCACCGAGGTTATGGCCCATGCTGCCTCAGTCGAACGGAGTCACACACGGGCCGGTGCCGTGATCCTGACACGAGCCTACGACGATCTCAATGGCGTCGTTCTCCTTTGCGCCGAAGGACTACCGGTACAAGCCGCGGCTCTGGCTGCAGCCCTGTGGGAAAAGGCCCATCAGGCGAACACCGTTACCAATGATCCCGAGCGCTTGCAGGCGTGGCTCACGTCAACCGAGGATTTCGACGCCGACAACCCGGTCTATCGAAACAAGGCGCATGTGAAGGCGTTTGAAGCGGTGCGGGACTTTATGGAGATTCCCACCACCTGGGACAGCCTCGTCGACGAGTATCGTCAACTCTGCAACATGAAACACGGGCACCCGTTCGTCATGCGGTATTTCGGCGTGACGTCGTGGACGGAGAAAGAGGTGAACTTGCTTTATGGCCCAACCACAGGCGGCGCTGCGACCTACCTAGTGTTCCAGGTCGCGATGGTTTGTGTGAAGGCACTGCAGTGGGGGGTGCTCGGTTTTCTTCTCGGTAACCACGATGTGCTCGAGAAAGACGCGCAGATTCGTCTCCACGAAACCGTGGCGCGCGGGTTTGAGGCACTTTTCCGATTGAGCGAGAAATGCCCGAAGCTGCTCGACCCAGAGACCGACGCAGACGACCCAGCACCCACCGGTTTGTAGTGTCACTAAGCCTGCTTCACTCTTACACAAACGCCCCGCCAATCGCCGGGGCGCTCTGCTTGTGTGCGGCCATCCGCTTACGGATTCCGGCCCCCTACTCTTCGAAGAGCTGAACCGCCCCGGGATTGGAGGAGGCTCCCAGCTTTGTGAGATTTGGGAGCATGACGAAAGCGAAAGGGACGGGCAAGCGTCCGGCGAAGCCGTTCTCGCCCGAGGTCCGGGAGCGGGCGGTGCGCTTGGTGCAGGAGCAGCAGGGCGCGCATGAGACGCAATGGGCCGCCATCCGGTCGATTGCCGACAAGATCGGTTGTTCGCCGGAGACGTTGCGGCTCTGGCTCCGGCGGACCGAGCGCGATGCGGGCCAGCGGCCTGGCGTAAAGACCGAC
>VYMF01000024.1_pt1 | contig 86116 bp, 91 predicted proteins | sample 5115271 | NCBI WGS metagenome assembly VYMF01 (sample SAMN12291778, study PRJNA351875) | freshwater metagenome | isolation source: freshwater lake | place: USA: Michigan, Wintergreen Lake | collected 2013-08-08
CAGAGAACGGCGCCGAACCGGCGAAGCCGGTCGGCGCCTTCCGAAGAGACCCACACCGCCGTGTTCCCCAACTGCAGTGGCAGTCCAGAACCGCAGTGGCAGTCCATCAACCGCAGTAGCAGTTCCAAACCCGAACCGCAGTAGCAGTTCAACCCCTACCGCCGTACAACGGAATCAGAAGACCGCGTGTTCTCCCCGGTCATCGGTAATCTCCCCCCGCAACAACCGCGCGTAATGCGACGCCAGTGTCTCACGCCCGAACGACGGCGTCGCGTCGGCATCATAGCGTTGCGCCACCGGGTCCCAGAGCAACATCGACTCCGTCGCGTAGTATCGGCCGATGGCCGCGAACTCCGCTCTGTCGCGCAGCGGCGGGATGACCATGCCGAGTGTTCGCAACACGCCGATGATGACATCGAAGATCCCCACCGGAACGCGCGTGAAGCGCGGCGGCTTGCCGGCGAGCGTGAACAGCAGCTCGCCCTGGTCACGCAACGTCACGGCCGGCCCAGGCCCCCCAATGGGCAGCACACGATTGGCTCGTGCTGCGTCAGTAAGGCAAGTCGCCAGAAACTCCGCGAGATCGTCATCACTGATGGGCTTGCAGGCCGTGAGCGTGCCGTCGCCGAAGAGCAGGAATGGTTTCCCTGCCTGCACGCGCTTCACCTGTCCCGAAATGCTCTTGAAGAACGCGGTGGGACGCACGATGGAGTACGCGAGCCCCGACGTCATGAGCGCCTGCTCGAACGCGAGCTTCGCGTGCTGAAATGCCAGCAACGGTTTCTGTACGCAAATGGCCGACAGCAACACGAACTGCTGCACACCTGCCGCTTTCGCGGCCTGCAGTACGTGCCGCTGCGCATCATGATCGACGGCCCAGGCATCCTGCGGCCCACCGGTGCGCGACGCCATGCAGCTCACCACGGCATCAAAGTGTTCACCGCAGAACCCGTCGCGCGCGACGCTCTCGGCGTTGGTCACGTCGCCCGTGCGCACCGTGGCGCCGGGAATCACCACGTCACGGCCGCGCTTGGGGCGCACGAAGCACACCACCTCGTGACCATGGCGTACGAGCGCGCGCGTCGTCGCGCGACCAATGGTGCCGGTGGCCCCCACCATGAACACCCGCCTGGATGACGCGGGCTGTGTTGCACGGAGCGCCGTGAGCAGCGCGTATCCCTCCGCCCACTCGCCCAGCCCACTCTCACCATTGATGTGCCCCCGCGCGCCGACATCGACGAACTCGCTCCCCCATGCCGCCGCAAACGCACGAGCCTGATCGATGGCGCAGTACTCGTCGTTCGTGCTCGCCACCACGAGGCTGCGAAACGGGAGCGGCTGCATCGGGACAGGCGAGAAACCCGTGGGGCCGGCAGGATACGCAGGGCTGTCAGGATCGCACGGCGCCACCAGCAGTGCGCCGCGCACCTTGGCCAGTGCGGCCGCACTCGCGCTACGCGCCCAAGCGGCAACCGTGATATTCGACGAACTATGTGCCACCAGCACCACCGGCCCGTCGTGCGCAGCAATAGCCGCGTCGAGCAGCGCCACCCAATCACCGCCGCGCGGGGTTTCCCAATCGGCCTGTACGAGGCGCTGGCAGGTGGGGTCGGTGCGCTCCCACACACTCTGCCAATGGTCGGGGCCGGAGTTGTAGAGCCCCGGCAGCAGGAAGGCGGTAATCGGCGTCATGGCCCTCAAAGATAGCGCGCGACTGCTGGCGACCGGAGCGCCACCAGCGGAGATTGAAGCACGCCGTTCACACTCCCCCTCGTCTCGAGCGCCCGCGTATGCCTCCCGTCCTCCCTACGCCCATCGTCAGTACCGCTTGGCTCGCCGAGCATCTGCACGAGCCGTCGCTGCGCGTGTACGACGCGAGCTGGTATCTGCCGTCAGCGGGTCGCGCGCCGCGCGAGGAGTTCGAGGCCGCGCACATTCCCGGCGCCGCGTACGCCGACCTCGACGCACTCGCCGACGAGACCGCCCCTTTTCCGCACACGCTCGCGGCCCCTGACGTGCTCGCGCAGCGACTCGGTGCACTCGGCGTTGGCGACGACACCCTCGTGGTGGTCTACGATACCTCCGGCCAACACTTCAGTGCCCCGCGCCTCTGGTGGATGATCAAGACGCTCGGCCACCACAACGTCGCCGTCCTCGACGGCGGACTCGTGGCGTGGCAGCGGGAGCAGCGCCCCGTTTCGACGGAGATTACGTCGTACGCGCCCGCACAGCTCACACCAACCTTTGACGGCACACGCTGGCGCGACCTCGAGGCCATGCGCGCAACCGTCAGTGGTGGAGGCGAGCAAGTGGTCGACGCGCGTTCGCTCGGACGATTCAGCGGCAGCGAAGCCGAACCGCGTGCCGGAGTCCGGGGCGGACACATGCCCGGCGCACATCATGTGCACTACCAGTCGGTGGTGAACAGCGACGGCACACTCTTGCACCCCGACGACCTGCGCGCCCGCTTCATCGAAGCCGGTGTTGATATCAACGCGCCCATTACCGCGAGTTGCGGCACGGGCATCACCGCGTGCGCCGTGTTGCTCGCGCTCGATGTGGCCGGCGCCAAACAGACCGCGCTCTACGATGGTAGCTGGACCGAGTGGGGCAGCCAGAGCGACACGCCGGTCATTACCGGCTGACGGCGTTACTCGGGCCTTACTCGATGATCTGCGTGCGCGTGATGTAGTCGAGCGCCGGAAACCATCGCGTGAAGTACCGGTTCCCCTGCCGCACGCCGCGGCTGGCATTCGGCTCTTCGCCATACTCGGCGTTGAGCTTCTCTACCACATCCATGCCTTCCACGACGGTGCCGAACGGCGTGAAGAGTCTCTGACCGTCCAGCTTCTGCGCGTTCTCGCCTGTGCTGATGAACAGCTGCGTCGAGCGTGAGTGCGGTCCGTTGGCGGCAAACGCCAGCGTACCTTTGCGGTTGCTGGTGCGCATCACGTCGTCGGCAAAGGTGGCGGTGTCCCACACGGCGTTGACGTCGGGATTGCCGTGAATGCCGAACTGCGCAATGAATCCCGGCACCATACGGAAAAAGCGCACATCGGCGAAGTAGCCGTTGGAGACCAGCTCGTAAAAGCGGTCGGCCGAGTTCGGCGCGAGGGCACGTTTCACCTGCACCACGAACGACCCTTTGCTCGTTTCGAAACGCACACGGAACTGCGCAGGGCTCTGTACCGGCGTGGGCGACGGCGGCGCAATAGCGGGCGCCGCTGCGCGATTGGCAGTACTATCTGTGATCGGCGAGCGCTCCGCCGCTGGCCCGCACGCCGCGACGGCAACACCCGTCGCCGTGGCGAGTACCAGCAGCGCCGCCCGCATGCTCTGCGTAGTCAGTGTCAGCATGTGCAGAAGGTATCCACCGGCTCTTCCCTCCGCTCCCCATCATGCGCCCATCTCTGTTGCTGGCAGCCTTGCTGCTCCCGGCTCCCCTCGCCGCTCAGCCGTCGCCTGCGCTCACGCTCTGGAAGGCCAACAAACCGGCGTTCGGCATCTTCGTGCCCAGCGAGCGCGCGCCGGGTGCGACCGACGCCAACGGCAAGCGGCTGCCACCGCTCTATACCGTCGACGGCGCCAAGACACTGGGCGCCAACCCGCTCCTCGACTACCTCTTTCTCAATCTCGAGGGCGGGTACGACGTCGAGGCCGTGAAGGCCATGGTGGCGGGGCTCAAAGCCAGCAGCGGACATCCCACCCTGCTCGTGCGTATCCCCACCATTGCCGACGCCGGCGCAGAGCTCACGCGCGCGCGCGTCATCGAAGTGTTGTCGCTCGGCGCGCATGGCGTGGTCATTCCGCATGTGCGCAGCGCCGACGAAGCCAAGCTGGCCGTGAGCTTCTTCAAGGACGCCAAGGCCAATGTGTGGTCGCCCACGAACACGAAGGGCACGACGATCGCCATGCTCATGATCGAAGACAAAGGCGCCGTGCCTGAAACCGACGCCATTGCCGCAGTCGAGGGGTACAGCCTGCTGTCGTGCGGCATTGGCAGCCTCACGCGCGACATGGGTGGTGATGCACCGGGCGCGGAGACGGCGTGCAAGAACGTGCGCGACGCTGGTGCGAAGAGAGGCATGCCGAGCATGATGACCGCCAACGACAAGACCATCGCCGACCGCATTGCCAAGGGCTATCTGGGTTTGCTGATGGCCGGTACCACCGAACAGACCGACGCGATCATCCGCACCGGTCGCGAACTCGTACAACGGAAATGATCGCCATGAACACGTTCCGCACACTCGTTTCCAGCGCGCTGCTCACCGCCGCCAGCGCCTCGTCACTTTCGGCACAGGCGCCCGCCGAGATCCCCGCGAAGTACCGCGACATTGCCAACCGCATCATTGCGGCCGCGCAGGCAGACAGCGCCGCGGCGTGGAATCGCATTGCGGAACTCACGGATCGTTTTGGCCACCGCTTGTCGGGCAGCGTAGCGCTCGAGCAGGCTATCGATTGGACCGTCGATGCCATGAAGCGCGATGGGCTCGACAACGTGAAGAAAGAAGCGGTGATGGTGCCGCACTGGGTGCGTGGTGAGGAATCACTCGACCTGGTGTTGCCTCGCAAGCAGCGACTTCCCATGCTCGGCCTTGGTGGCAGCATCGGTACGCCCAAGGGTGGGATCACCGCCGAAGTGATGGTGGTGGCGAGCTTCGAGGAGCTCAAGGCGCGCGCGAGTGAAGCGAAGGGCAAGATCGTGTTGTACGACGCCGAGTGGCGCGACTACGGCTACAACGGCGCGTTCCGTCGGTTGGGGGCCATCGAGGCCGCACGCGCTGGCGCCGTGGCCAGCCTCGCGCGTGCCGCCGGTCCGTACAGCATGCGCACGCCGCACACCGGCAGCATGAGCTACGACAGCACCGTCACGCGCATTCCGCACGCGAGTGTCACCGCCGAAGACGCGATGATGATGCGCCGCATGATCGCGCGCGGACAGAAGGTGAGTGTCACGCTCACCATGTCTGCGCAAACGTTGCCCGACGCGCAGAGCCACAACGTCATGGGCGAACTGCGCGGCCGAGAGAAGCCCAACGAAATCGTCGTCATGGGCGGTCACATCGATTCGTGGGATGTGGGCCAGGGCGCGATGGACGACGCCGGCGGTGTCGTCGTGGCGTGGGAAGCCATTCGTCTGCTCAAGAAGCTTGGCCTCACGCCGCGCCGCACCATCCGCGCGGTGGGATGGACGAACGAAGAGAACGGTATGCGCGGCGGCAACGCGTATCGCGACATGCACAAGCAGGAGCCGCATCAGTTGGCCATCGAGAGCGACGGCGGCGTCTTCAGCCCGCTCGGCTTTGGTTTCACTGGGACGCCCGAAGCACGCAAGGCCGTCGAGGCGATCGGTTCACTGCTCGTGCCCATTGGCGCGGGCAAGATCGGACCGAGTGGTGGCGGTGCCGACATCGGTCCCATCATGGCGACCGGCGTACCGGGGATGGGGCTCGAGGTCGATGGCACACGCTACTTCTGGTTCCACCACACCGATGCCGACACCCCCGACAAGCTCGATCCCAAGGAAGTGCAGCGGTGTGTGGCGGTCATGGCCGTCATGGCGTACATCGCGGCCGATCTCGAGCAATCGTTGCGGTAAGCAAACGGAATTGGCAGCACGCGCGCCGTCGGGAGCGAAAACGACTAGCTTTCAGCGATGACCATTTCGCCGCTTTACCGTCTCATTGCCGCCGACGGCAGCACGATCTCCAGCGCCACCAAGGGGACGATCGGTGGACATCGCAAGAATCGCATTTACGGGCGGCTCGACTGCAAGGCCGCCCGTCGTGCGCTTGGCACCGGGCGCAGCTACGAACAGCAGCGCGTCTTCTTTGCCGACGAAGCCAGCGCCATTGCAGCGGGATACCGCCCCTGCGCCACGTGCATGCCGGAGCAGTATGCGGAGTGGAAGAAGCAGCAGTAGCAGCGCGCTCAGCTGCTCGCTTCGCGACGCGCCAGTTCGCGTTTAATGGCGCCAGCGCGCAGCATAAGCGGGACCAGCGCAATGGAAGGCAACATGAGCAACGGCGCGAAGGGCAACGCCTTGGCCGGGGAAGTGTTCAGCAGCAGAAACACGAATATCCCAACGGCCACCAGGTCGATGGCCGCCACGTACACGACCCAGTTGGTGAGGCGCGCTTTCATGGCAAGCAGCGTGGGTGTGGGCAGCTGCGTGAGGTCGGACATGTGGGTGTAGTGCGGTCGCGTTCATGACAGTAGAGACCCGAAAAGTAGACGCAGCATGACCTTCTCGGGTTCGAAGCGCAGTAGCGCATTTTCCGCTGTCTAGACGGCGAGCGTCTGCGCGTCGGTGCGCGAGAAATCGTGGCCGATATACAGCAACGGCAGTTGCCGGTCCATCGCCAATGCGTAGGCGTAAAGGTCCCCGTAATTGAGCGACGCGGCGTGCCGGCCTTTGCCAAAGCGCCGGGCGCCAGCGCGCGCCAGCACCAGCTGCGGACCGTCGAACGGCACGACATCGAGGTGCAGATCCCGCACGAGCTCGTCGACGGTGATGTCTGCCGCCGTGCCGAAGCGAGCCTGCAGCACCAGCGACAGTTCGAGAATGGAACCGGCAGAGACCAGGCGGAAGGCGAGCGATTCCAGGGCGCCGACCAGCCGATCGGCTTCAGGCTCGCCAAGGGCGATGGCGGCCAGCGCCGACGTATCGATGACCGCCGCGCGCGACGCGGCGATCACGCGGGGAGACCGTGCTCGTCGTACTCGAGCTCGGCGCGGGACGCGGCATCGACGACCGGCAACGCGTTCAGCCGCTCACGAATGCGAAGCGCCGCTTCACGCATGGGATACCGACGCTCGGGGCGCTGGTGACGCTCGAGTCGCTCGACCAGCGCGGCACGGATCGCCTCGGTGAGCGACTCTCCGGTCACGGCCGCGAGCTCACGGGCGAGACGGTCAGTGTCTGGATCCTTGATGCTGATGGCCATGATTCAAGAATCTATGCAGACTTCTAGATATACACCATCGAAATCTTTCACCGCGCCTCATTGGGCCCCCCTCCCACTATGTCGTCGTGGGCGGGCCCCACCCGAGCATCACGCGTTATGTTCGCCCGGGCCCGACTGTCCCGTACCACCTTCCGCCGCCAATCCCCCGGAGTACCGATGCCGACCAAGGCGACGACCGTTGCGGAGTACCTGAACGAACTGCCGGAGGCGACCCGCGCGACCATCGAGGTGGTACGCGCGGCACTGCTGGACGCCGTAGACGACCAGATCGAAGAAGGGATGTCGTACGGCATGATCGGCTACTACGTGCCGCACCGGGTGTACCCGGCCGGGTATCACTGCAATCCGAAAGTGCCGCTGCCGTTCATGAACCTAGGGGTGCAGAAGAACTACATCTCGCTGCACCTCATGTTTCTGTACATGGACGAACCGCGGCAGGAGCGGCTGCGCGAGGGATTTGCCAAGGCCGGCAAGAAGCTCGACATGGGGAAAGCCTGCCTGCGCTTTCGCACGGTGAACGACGTGGATTTGGGCACGATTCAGGAAGCGATTCGCAGCGTGCCGACGACGGCCTATATCGCGGTGAATGAGGCGGCGCGGACGCGGAAGCCAACATCACGTGCGAAGATCACAGACGCCACGGCAGCGAAGAAGGCGGCGGCTGCGAAGAAGTCTGACCGCGTGACCCCTTCGGCACGGACACGGTTACGCGAGTAATGCGATCCAGCCGCGGATACTCACGATCCATGAACGCATTGCCGCCCCGTTCCAGCGGGCCCTGTCGTCCTTGCCGCACGCCGCTACCGGAATTCTCTCCGTAGCCGCTGTACAAACTGTCGAGCACGGCCATTCCCTCGATCACGGTGCCAAGGATCGTGAACGGCTCGTCGTCGTTGCGCGCATTGTCCGCAAGGTTGACGTAGAGCTGCGTGTTGCGCGTATTGGGCTTCCCTGGCCCCTCGTACGAAAAGGCGAAGGTGCCTCGCGCATTCCGCGAACGCGGCGGATCATCCGCCAGATAGCGCCCCTTCCACGCGGCGTTCACCGCAGAATCGCCGTGCAGCCCCCACTGCGCGATGTAGCGTGCATTCACACGGTGAAAGCGCGTGTCATCGAAGTAGCCGAGTCGCGCGAGATTGTAGAGACGGTCGGCGCCGAGCGGGCCCCACGCGCGGTGCAACGCCAGCACGAACGCCCCTTTGGTGGTTTCGAATCGGAGGTGCGACACCGCCGGCGCCTCGCGCCGCCACTCGGTGTGCGACGGGTCGAGCCAGAGCGCTCGGCGCGGGGCGGCGGCGCTCGCCGCGTTCAGCAGCGGCGATTGAGACGGCGTGGCCGTCGATCGGCAACCGCCCAGCGCAGTCAGGATACCGAGAAGTACGGCCGCTGGCTGACGGATTGGAGAGCGAAGTGACATGAATGGAACGTAAAGGGCCAATCACCTATGGATGAGTCACGGGAGTCGGTGAGTGACTGACCTGCTGCTCACTTGGCCTTCGATTCTACCGCGCGCGTTGAACTACCGCGGCCGCTCCGGCTTCCCCGACTGCTGCCAGTTGAGCAACAGCTCCACCGACGGCGCAGTAGCGCGCGGGGCATCGTCCACGACGACCGCGACGAACTGCTGACCATCCTTTCGCACGTCGTAGTTCACGGCACTGCGAAGGTTCAGTCCAACGCTGGCGAAACTTCGTTCAAACAACAGGCGCTCGGCGCCAATGACGGGCGCGGAGCTACGCAGGTTCACATCCACCGCGAACAATGTTGTTGATGGCGCCACGTCCTGCCGCATGAAATACAACTCCTTGCCGTCACCGCGCCATCGCGGGGAGGTCCCCCCGGCGGTGCTCACGAGCCACTTCTCATCGGTGATCGGCCACCGACGCACAAATACTTCGAAGCGACGGTTCTGTTCGTCGCTGGCGTAGGCGATCCATTGGCCGTCGGGAGAAAAGACGGCTTGCATCTCGATCGCGTCGCTCGACAGCACCTTGCGTAAGGAATCACCGCGAGGCGTGGTCGCGTACACGTCGCCACCGTTGGCTTTGTCGCCGAACAGAATGGTACGGCCGTCCGGGCTCCAGTCGGAGGGGAATCCCGTCTCCATACGCAGCGGAATTCTGCGGTCGGTCGACCCGTCCGCGTCACGCACGAACAAATCGTTCCCATCGCGCGTGGATTCGAACACCAACTGACGGCCGTCAGGCGACCAGGCGACGAACGCGTTGTGATGTGTTTCGTCGCGCGTTTGCCGAATGGGCCGCATGGTCGTGAGATCCATACGCCAGAGGTCCCCGCGGTTCGCGCCGTTGTGCCACTCGTAGGCGACTGACCCGCCATCCGGGGAGTAGCGCGGACCATAGTAGGCATCGAGTGGCCCCTCGGCTGTTTCGCCAACCTGTGTTGCGGAGGCACCAGCGCGGTCGAGCAGCAGGATCCGTGCTGCCAGTAATGGGGTTTCTCGAAAAACCAGATGCCCGCCTGGGCTCACATCCCACCCGCCACTGCCAATCCCAGACACGAGCGGACGTAGCTCCCCGCTGAGTTCCATCGTGCTCGGATCGTACTCTCCCTGCCACAGTTCTCCTTCGCCGAACACCGCGTAGCGGCCATTCGCGGGGATGAAGCCAATCAATCCTCTATCCTGACTGAGCTTTGTCAGTGACTCGAGGCGGCGAACGCGCTTCCCGCGATACTCCGAGAACTCCACGAGATCAAAACGGTACGGCTTGTCGGTACTCGCTGAAAAGAGCCGAACGACGGCATGCTTTCCGTCGCCGACGGCAAACACGCGATCGACAATATCCGTGTTTGTCTCCCCAGCATAAAAGTCGCCCTTCCGTCCATCGCGCACGGAAATGGCCTGGTACGCATCGGACTCCACAACCGATACGACGACAAGGTCATCCGTCAGCCACTGGCCGTTGTAGCGGGGTACGCCGACGTCGGCAATGCGCTGCGGCTTTCCACCGGAGGCATCCACCCGATACAGTGTGCGATCCACGAAAAAAGCGAGCGAGCGGCTATCGGGCGACCAGAATGGCCTACTGGCCCCTTCGGTGCCGGACAGCACGATGGCCGTGGCAGAGTCGAGACGGCGCACCCGCAATGTGGTGGCACCGCTGCTGTCGGCCATGATGACAGCAACCGCATGGCCGTCGGGGGCAACAATGGGTCGATCGATCAGTCGGTCGTTGACGTTCGACGAAAGCATGAGGGTGGCGTGCAAACGCGGCGCTACCCGGCTCGGGTTGGTGCGATCACGCCAGAGCCACACCGTAGTCAGTGCGAACAGCGTCGTCACCACAGCCATGAGCGCGATGACCGTACGCACGCGTGTGCTGCTCACTCGCGGCACGTTGGCCGACGATGATGCCCCGCTTGCCGTTGTCGCCGCCGTCGCTCCCGCGAGCGCGTTCGCAAACTGCCGGGCACTCTCCGGCCGGTCGGCGGGTAGCTTGGCAAGCGCTTGCAGCACTGCCGCCTCCACGCCGGGAGACACCGTATCCCGAAACGTGCGCAGTGACGTGGGGCGCTCGGTGAGCACGCGGGCCACGATCGCCTGCACACTGTTGCCGCTGAAGGGCGGTTCACCCGCCAGCATCTCGTACGTGACGGCACCCAGCGCGTAGATGTCGCTGCGTGCATCGATGCTGCGTTCGCCCATCGCCTGCTCGGGACTCATGTACTGCGGCGTACCAAGGCTGAGCCCCGTTTGGGTCATGCGCGCACCGCCGGCGCTTTGCACGGCGAGCGCAATACCGAAGTCGGCCACCACCGCGGCGCCGTCCTGCAGGAGAATGTTCTCGGGCTTGATGTCGCGGTGGATGATCCCCTGCTTGTGCGCGTGTTCGAGCGCACTCGCGACTTCACGGGCGATGCGCAGCGTATCGGGTATGGACAGCTGCTTTTCGCGATCGAGCCGCGCGCGCAGCGTTTCCCCGCGTACAAACGGCATGACGTAGAACAGCAGGCCATCGGCCGCGCCGGAATCGAGCAGCGGCAGAATGTGCGGATGCTGCAGCTTCGCGGTCGTCTTGATTTCGGTGAGGAACCGCTCGCTGCCGAGTGCGGCGCCAAGGTCCGGATGCAGCACCTTGATCGCGACTTCGCGCTCGTGCTTGAGATCGTGCGCGAGATACACCGTGGCCATGCCGCCGGCGCCGAGTTCGCGGTCGAGGCGGTAGCGATCAGCGAGTGAAGCGGCGAGGCGATTGATGATGCTCATTCAGGCGGACCGAGCGTGTTCGATGCGGGAACTCATGAGCGGTGCGCTACGGTCCCGTTCGTCAAAGTGAATGGCGGTGGTGAGGGGCGCTAGAGGAGCCATTCGGCAGGCGACCGTACGTCGATCAGAACCCGCGCCCGCTCAATCACCTCAGTATCCAATGTGAGGAGTATCGTGCGCTCCAGCCGCGACGTGGCCACGTAGCACGCATCGGCCCCGCGAAGGCCCAGTCGCACGGCACAAGCGGCAGACTCCGTCGCCACCTCGAGCGTCAGCGGCGACATCGTCATCAGCGGCGACAGCAGCAACGCTTCGGTGAGCGCTGCGGCCAAATCCTCACGCCCCGTTCGGCGTCGCACCGCACCGCACACTTCGGGGAGAAACAGCGTGGGTTGCACCATGCGGATCTGCTGCCGATCGATCTCCGCAAGCGCGCGCCCCGCCGCCGCATGTCGTGGCTCGTGCGCCCACAGCGCGGCCAGCCACACGGACGCGTCGATGGTCACCCGTTCGGCGATGCCTACGCTCCCGGTCAACGGTCCAGCCGACGACGATCAGCGTACAACTGCTCCACGGCGCCAGGGGCTGGATGCTGCTCGCTGATCTCGTTGCCGATGGCCTGGAAACGCCGTAGCCACTCCGAGGCCGCGGTCTCGCGCTGGCCAGGTGCCTCAACAGCCGGGTCCGACCCGCGCGGCACGGTGCCATCGGCCCACTGCTGAAAGAGCGAAGTCGCCACCTCGCGCACCGTTTTGCCTTCGAGGGCGCTGCGTGCCTTCACGCGGCGATAGAGGTCGTCGGGAAGCTCGATCGTCGTTTTCATAGGGGCAATATACCCATATTTATGGGGATATGGCAGAATCTCGTTGACATTTAAATGTCGCTTTGTCGCTTTAAGCCATTCGCACCACCATCCGCCTCGAAGATCACCTGCTGCGGGAAGCGAAGGCGCAGGCCGCCCGTGCCGGGCGCTCGTTGAATGAGTTCATCGAAGAGACGGTGCGTGTCGCCCTGCTCAGCGGAGGCGCCGATCAACCCGCACCGCCGCCGCTGCCGCTGTACCGCGGCGGGCGCGGGCTGCGTGCCGGCGTAGACCTCGACAACAACGCCGCGCTGCTCGAATTGATGAACGACGACGTCTCGTGATTGCGCCGGACGTCCACGTGCTCGTCTACGCCGCACGCGACGATGCGCCGCGTCACGCGGCCTTTCGACATTGGCTCGAGTCATCGCTGGCGGCCCCGGAGCCAGTCGGCATTTCCGAGCTGGTATTGTCAGGCGTGGTGCGGGTGCTGACGAATCCTCGCGTCTTTGACCCACCACTGCCCTTGGACGACGCGCTCGGCTACGTGGAGGCGATCCGTCAGCATCCACGGGTGGTGCCGCTCCGCCCCAGGGTTCGGCACTGGGACCTCTTTGCCGAGCTATGCCGCCGCGGCGCGGTGCGTGGCAATCTCGTTGCCGATGCGTATCGCGCCGCGCTCGCGATCGAGTCTGGCGCCGAGTGGGTCACGACGGATCGCGGCTTTGCCCGATTCCCGGGGCTCCGCTGGCGGCATCCGTTGGGTGAGTAGCGCATACACAATGAGCCCGTGGCGCAACCGTTCGGCATGCAGGCGCGGTACAGCTCACTCGACTGGTGGAACAGCTATACTCCAGCCATCGCGGCCCCTTCAAATCCGCGCCGGTCCCTCCTCCGCATTCAACCCCTCCCGGCCTCATGGTCTTCTCCAAAGACGAACTCATTGGCGCGCTCGCCCACGAAGTGGGCATCGTGCGCCACCTCATCACCAAGATCACCGCCGACACGGCCGATTTCCGCGCCACCCCCAAGCAGCGCAGCAACATCGAACTGGTTCGCTATCTGGTCGTGCAGGGCCCGGTGCTCACCTCGGCCATCAAGGCCGGTGCGTTCGACGGCGCCGCGTGGGGCGCAGCGCAGGGGCAGGCGGATGCGCTCGACCTCGCCGGGCTCGACGCGCTGCTCGCCACGCAGAGCGCGTGGTACGCCGAGCTTATCGGTGCCATGAGCGACGACGACATGCGTGGCACCATTCAGCTGTTTGGTGGCCCCATGTCGCGAGGCGCGCACTTCGTCACCATGGTGCTCGCGAACTACGCCGCGTATCGCACGCAGCTGTTCTGCAGCCTCAAGCTCTGCGGGCGTGAAGAGCTCAATACGTGGAACCTGTGGCGTGGCGCCGACGCCCCGGCCAAGGCCTGAGCCGCACACGCGTGGCGTGAAGGGCAACGAGGGCGCTCCCATGTGCGGGGCGCCCTCGTTGTCGTTTGTATCATGCCCCACGCACTGCGGCGAGCTACGGGGTAATCGCCGGTGGAAAGATCGGTGTCATCTTGAGATGACTCATCGTGAATGCGTATTCGTCGGCCGCAATGGCCAGCGCCTTGGTCAGTGACGAGCTGCCGTGACCACTCGCCGTCTCGATGCGAATGAGCACCGGGTTCGCACCACGATGCGCCTGCTGCAACCGCGCCGCGAACTTGAACGAGTGCGCCGGCACCACGCGGTCGTCATGATCAGCGGTGGTGACGAGCGTCGCGGGATACGCGGTACCGTCCTTGAGGTTGTGCAACGGCGAATACGCCTTGAGATACCGGAAGCCGTCTGGAGTATCGGACGAACCGTAGTCGGCCACCCAGTTCCAACCAATGGTGAATTTCTGAAAGCGCAGCATATCCATGACGCCCACTGCCGGGAGCGCCACCGTAAACAGCGCCGGACGCTGCGTCATGACGGCACCCACCAGCAGCCCGCCGTTGGAACCTCCCTTCATCGCCAGGCGATCGCTCGATGTGTACTTGTTGGCGATGAGATACTCGGCCGCCGCGATGAAATCATCGAAGACGTTCTGCTTCTTCGACATCATCCCCGCTTCGTGCCAGGCATCGCCGTACTCGCTGCCACCGCGCAGGCTCACGGTCACCCAGACGCCACCCTGCTCGAGCCACGCCATGCGGCTGGCGCTGAACGAGGGCGTCTCGGCGATGTTGAACCCGCCGTAGCCGTACACCATGGTGGGGTTACGTCCATCGAGGACCAGCCCCTTCCTCGCGATGAGGAACATGGGGATCTTCGTGCCATCCTTCGACGTGAAGAACAGCTGCTTCGTTTCGTACTTCGTGGGGTCGAATGGGAGCTTGGGTTCGAGATACTTCGTGCTGCTTCCCGTCGCGAGGTCGTAGCGATAGGTGGTTGGCGGCGCCGTGTAGCTGGCGAAGGTGAAGAACGCATCGGTGTCCTCCTGTTCGCCGGCAAAGCCGCTCACCGAACCGAGCCCCGGCAGGGACACGTCGCGTTCGCGAGTGCCGTCATAGCGGTACTGAACGACGAGGCTCACGACATCCTTCAGGTAACTCGCGAAGATACGCCGTCCGACAGTGCTCGCGCCCTCGAGCACCTCCGCGCGCTCGGGAACGAGCGTCACCCAGTTCGCTTCGGCAGGGCGCGTGGGATCAATGCGTACGATGCGCCCGTTCTTTGCGCCACGATTGGTTTGCACGATGAGCGACGCGCCGTCGTTGTCCAGCACGGTGAAACGATCATCGAACGACGTGACGATTTTCATCCACGCCGTATCGCGCGACGTGAGATCTCGCACCCAGAGCGCGTTGCCGTCTTTGCCGGCGCCACGATCCTGCAGATCGAGAATGAGGAATCGCTCGTCGCTCGTGGTGCTCGCAAAGTGAAAGCGCTGCGGATGCGCGGGGTCGCCGTATACCAGCCGGTCGCGTGACTGGGGGGTGCCGAGCGTATGGTAGTACACCTGCTGGTTGCCGTTCTCTTCGCTCAATGCCCGCGTCGTGTCGCTCGGCGCCGGATAGCGCGAGTAGTAGAAGCCGGCGCCGCGCCACGCGATGCCGGAGAACTTCACCCAGCGGATACGATCGGGCTTGGCGGCACCTGTCGCGGGGTCCATGACATGGATCTCCTGCCAATCCGATCCCGCCTGTGACGTGGTATAGGCGAGCTGCGTGCCGCTTTGGTCGATGGAGATCGCGCCAACGCGCGTGGTGCCATCCTTCGACAACGTGTTCGGGTCGAGCAGCACGCGCGGCGAACCGGCCAGCCCACGCTGGATATAGAACACCGACTGGTTTTGCAGGCCGCTGTTCTTGGCGTACACCACCCAGCCGTGGCTGCGGGAGGGCGCCGAGATCTTTTCGTAGTTGTTGAGCTGCTTGAGTCGGTCGAGCAGCGCCGCGCGATACGGGATGCGTCCCAGCACACTGAAGGTGAGGGCGTTCTGTTCGGTGACCCATGACTTCACCGCGCTCGCGGTGTCGTCCTCCAACCAGCGGAAGGGGTCGGCCACTTTGGTACCGTGGTAGTCATCCACGTGCGGCACCGTCTTGGTGACGGGGTAGCGCAATGGTAATGGCGGTGTCGGCTGCGTCGCCGCTGGCGACACGGCCATCGCGCTGGCTGCCAACAGCATCGTGAGGCGAAGGAAAGACATGTTCAGTAGGTCTTGTCGATTGTGAGTGGACCGTGCAGCGGCATGGCACTCGTAATGTTCACAGGCGCCCGGGTGCGCGCAAACCATGAAACGTGGCCACGCGACAGACGTAGGGATTTGCATGACGACACTTCTGAACATTCTCTGGTTCATCTGCGGCGGCTTTCTCTCGTGGCTCGCGTGGGTGATCTCCGGTTTCCTGCTGGCCATCACGGTGGTGGGGCTGCCGTGGTCGTACGCCGCGTTCCGCATCTCGAACTTTGCCGCGTTTCCGTTCGGCAAGGTGCTCGTCGACGCGCGCTCGGTGGGGGAGCAGATCATTCCAGGCACCGGGATCGCCAACGTGCTCTGGTTTGTGTTTGCAGGGCTGTGGCTGGCCATCGCGCATGTCTGCGCGGGCGTGGCGCTCTGCCTCACCCTTATTGGCATTCCGTTCGGCCTGGCGCATTTCCGGCTGGCTGGCGTGAGCCTCGCCCCGCTGGGGAAGCGGGTACAGTACACGGCCTGACGGACGGGTACCGCATGTTCCCGGGCGCCAGTATTGATTGACCTGGCGAGTTCCTCGAGCACCGGCAGCACGCTGGTCGGTCAATCTGCCTCGCCCACCCACCACCCCACCGGCCCCGCACAATGACCACCGATAACAGCGCGCGCGAAATTCGCGTTACCCGACTGTACGACGCGCCGGTGGCGCTCGTCTGGAAATCGTGGACCGATGACGCTCAAGTGGCGCAATGGTGGGGCCCTCGTGGCTTCTCTATCACGACCCATAGCAAAGAACTGCGCCCCGGGGGCTTCTGGGACTACACCATGCACGGCCCCGACGGGAAAGACTGGCCCAACTTCACGCGCTATCGCGAAGTCGTGCCACAGCAGCGGCTGGTGTACGACCACGGCGCGTCGTCGGCTGACAGCGCGCCCATGTTTCAGGTCACCGCCACCTTTCGTGAGCTGAACGGACAAACCGAGTTCGTCATGACGATGACGCTGCCCACCCCCGAAGCGGCGCAGCAAACGCGCGGCGTCATCAAGGCGGCGGGGGGCAACTCGACGTGGGACCGCCTCGGCGAGTATCTCGAGAGGCAGACGTCCAACGCTGAGGTCTTCATCATCAACCGCAGCTTCGACGCGCCCGTCGACACCATGTACGACATGTGGACGACGCCCGAGCACTTTGCGAAGTGGCTGCCGCCCACGGGCTTCACGATGGAGTTCCGTCTCGTCAACCTCGTCGAGGGCGGCGATGCGTTCTATTCCATGGGGAACGGCGCATTCACGATGTACGGCCACGTGAAGTACCTGCGTCTTGAGCGGCCGCATCGCATGGAGTACGTCCAGAACTTCGACGATGAACACGAGAACATCTCCCGGCATCCCGGCGCGCCGGTGTGGCCGGAGAAGATGCACACGACGGTGCTGCTCACGGCCGAAGGGCCGTCGACCACACGCGTGACGGTTCGCTGGTCGGTTTTCGGGACTGCGACGCCTGAAGAGATTGCGGCGTTCGTGCAGGAACGCGGCGGTATGACGCAGGGGTGGACGGGGTCGTTCGACAAGCTCGAGGCGGTGCTGCAGGCGCTTTGAACCGATCGAACCAAGGCATCCAAGACAACCAAGGCAACCGAGATCATTTCTTGGTTGCCTTGGTTGTCTTGGATGCCTTCGCGTCATCGGTTCAGACCAAGCAGCGAGCGCGCAGAAACCTCGGCGCCGCTATGGCAACAGATACCGCCATCCTGCGTTTGTATTCATATGCCCCGTAGCTACACCGCCGAACTCGGCACCGCCCTCGCTGGCCGCTACCTCATCGAGGAACACCTCGGCAAGGGTGGCATGGCCACTGTTTATCGCGCGCGCGATCTCAAGCACGATCGCGCGGTCGCGCTCAAGGTGCTCAACCCCGAGCTCGGGGCGGTGCTGGGAGCCGAGCGTTTTCTCACGGAGATCAAGGTCACCGCGACGATGCAGCACCCCAACCTGCTCACGCTTATCGACAGCGGAGAGGTGAACGGACTGCTGTACTACGTCATGCCGCTGCTCGACGGCGAGACGCTGCGCGCATACATCGCGCGCAGCGGACAGTTGCCGGTGAACGACGCGGTGCGCATTACGACCGGCATTGCGCAGGCGCTCGCGTACGCACACGCGGGCGATATCATTCATCGCGATCTCAAACCCGAGAACGTGATCCTGCAACACGGGCAGCCCATCGTGCTCGATTTCGGTATCGCCCTCGCGCTGCGCAATGCCGGTGGCGCGCGCATGACGCAAACGGGTGTGGCGATGGGGACGCCGCAGTACATGAGCCCCGAGCAGGCGAGCGGTGAGAAACATGTGGACGCGCGCGTCGACATCTACGCGCTCGGCACGCTGTTGTTCGAGATGCTTGCGGGCGAAGCGCCGCACACCGGCCCCACGCCGCAGTCGGTGATGTCGCGCGTCATCACCACGGAAGCGCGTTCAGTGGCGAGTGTGCGCCCCCTGGTACCGGCGCACATCGCGGCGGCCGTCGCGAAGGCATTGGCGCGCAATCCTGCCGATCGGTTCAGCACGGTCGACGAGTTTGTGGCGGCGCTGCGGCCGTGGAGTGTGCACCAAGGCCCGACCGCGCTCACCAGCGACAGTGCCGCAGCGACGTCACCGTCCCCTCGAGGATACTCGACGCCGATCGTGCTGGGCGTCACGCTGGTCGCGTTGGCCGTGGGGTTCGTCGCCGGGAGAATGAGCGCCCCCTGATCGTGGATTGGCGCGAGCGTCGCGCTCGAGAAGCAGTTGCACTCCGGTGGTTGGATTGTCTCCGGGCGCTGCTTCGCAGTAACGCGGCGCTGACGACACTCGATACATTGGTGGCACTCCCCGATACCCTGCAGACGGTCGACCAGGAAGGGAACGCGGCCGGCGACTCCGTGGCCGTCGTGCTGCTTCGCCGGCGAGGTGCGCCGCTTATCGTCAGCCCCGTGTCGACGTGGGCACCACGCGTGCTCGCCTCGTGGCCTCGCTACATGGGCTCCACGCGCCACTCCTGGCCCAAAGACGGGTTCATCTACCGCTGGACGTGGGAGCCCGGGCTCGCGCCCCCCGCGCATCCCTCGAAATCGCGAAGCTTACTTCGTGGCGCGTCGTGCCTGATCGGCTTCCCACTCGTCGAACGGCCCATCGAAATCCATGAGCCGAGTGCCGTTGAACCACCAGACCCGCGTGGCGACCTGGCGCAGGAACGCGCGGTCGTGGCTCACGATGAGTACGGTGCCTTCGTACTCGTCGAGCGCATCTTCGAGTACTTCGATGTTCTCGACGTCGAGGTGATTGGTGGGTTCGTCGAGTACCAGCAGGTTGGCGCCGGAGAGTGTCATGAGCGCCAGCGCCATACGCGCGCGCTCGCCACCGCTGAGCGTGCGGATTTCACGGAAGACTTCTTCGCCACTGAAGCCGAACGCGCCCAGATGGTTTTGCACCTGTCCGCGATTCCAGAGCGGCCGCTGCGCCTGAATGGCGTCGAACATTGCCATGTTCAGCGGCAGGTCGCTCAAGTCCTGACGGAAGTATGCGGGAGTAATGGAGCTCCCCACCTTCGTGCTGCCACTGCTCGGCTCACGATCGCCGAGCATGGTAGAAATGAACGACGACTTGCCGGCGCCGTTGGGGCCAACGAGTGCGACGAAATCGTTGCGGCGCAGCACAGCCGTAAAGTCGTCGACCAGCACGCGCCCGGGGACTTCTACACGGAGGTCCTTGATGGCCACCACCTGATCACCGCCGCGGTCGCCCACCTTGAACTCGAGCGACATGGCGGCCGGATCGCCGGGCGGCGGCGCCAGTCGCGGCAACCGCTCGAGACGCTTGCGCTTGCCCTTGGCCTGGAAAGAGTTCACGCCGGCGATGTTCCGCTTGATGTACTCCTCTTCTTTCTTCACGTACGCGCGCTGCTTCTCCAACTCGCGTTCACGCGTGAGCCGACGTTCGGCGCGCTGCGGCACGAACTGGCTGTAGTTGCCCTTGTACCACTCGCTCGACTTGGCTTCGATGTGCAGAATGTGCGTGCAGATGGCATCGAGAAACGCACGATCGTGTGAGACCACCAGGACGGTCTCGCCAGCATCCTTGAGCCACTCCTGCAACCACGCAATGGTGTCGAGATCGAGGTGATTGGTGGGTTCGTCGAGCATGAGCAAGTCGGCAGGCGCAATGAGCTGCGCCGCCAAGCCCACGCGTCCGCGTTCACCACCGGACAATGTCGACACCAACCGGGTCTTTGATTCCTCGGCGTCGAAGCCAAGGCCCTGCAACACGGCGTCGACGCGGGCATGATACTCGTAGCCGCCCATGTCGGCAAAACGCTCCTGATCGTGCCCGAACTTCTCGAGCATGTCGTCGGTGACCTTGTCGCCCAGCTCGCCCAACTTCATGGCCTGGTCGGCGATGCTCTGCTCGAGAGCGATGACTTCACGCCACGCCGCCGCGCCGGCCTGCCACACCGTGGTCGCCCCTTCGAAAGCGCGATGCTGGTCGAGCAACGCGTGCCGCATCCCCGGTTTGCGCGCTACGGCGCCCACATTGGGCGGCCGGTCGCCGGTAATGGCGCTGAAGATCGACGATTTGCCGGCGCCGTTGCGTCCAATAATCCCCCACCGTTCGCCCTCGGCAACGGTGAAGGTGATGTTCTTGAGCAGTTCGGTGGCCCCGAAGGAGATACCGATATTGGAGCAGGAGAGAAGAGTCACGCGGCGATGAAAGCGACAGGTGGAAGAGGTCGCCTGAAAGCTAATCGCTTCCGGACCGCATCACACCGCGGATTCTTCCGTAGCGAGAGCGGTTCATCGATCTCGCCCGCGCGCGACTCCGTGACCTCCGATCCTCGGATGCCTCAGTGAGAGCAGTTCAAATCATCGTGACGATGTATGGCTTCTCTCTCGGCCTTTCATGGTTCTGGCCGCAGGCACCGCCAGCCATGAAGGGGCTGGTACACGAGCTTGGGCTCAACGCATTTCTGCAGAAGATCGATGACGATGCTCAGCGCGAATTTTTGAGCGAATTGCGGCAGCCCCGGAGCCGCCCAACCTCAGCGGCCGTGGTATTGCCGCGCACCACCGGCATGGGCGGCACCATCGCCGAGTCGCGCACGAACACCGGCATGTTACACGTTGGGGTGACGTCGTCCAACAGCAAGGAACGTACGGTGTCCTGATTGAGCGGCGCGGCCGCCATTGCCCACAGCGGCAGCGAGTCGATGGTCATCGCGCGACGCAGCTGCCCCGGTGGCGTGGCCACGGAGAGCGAACCGGCGTACTGCTCGAGCGGAAGCGTGCGCGCGAAAATCGCTGACGGCGCCGGCGCGTAGCGCGTGAGCGGGATTCCCTGCGCCTGCGCGATGTTCGCGGCCCCGGCGAACAGTACGCCGATGGCGAAAGGCCCATAGCCTGAAGTCATCTGGTCAATTCCTGTTGAGTGAGAGCAACTGGAGGCGCGGCATGCTACTCCGGCGGGAGCCTGGCAGGCGGGGTTTGAACGGCTCTCACGGAGGCATCCGAGTATGGCGAATATACTACCGGTTCTGTTTGGGCGTGGGCAATCCGTCAATGAACGCATGCATCTCGCGCAGCACATCGGCCTCGTGCGACGTGAAGACTGCATGGTTTGCGTTAGGGATGAGCACCACTCTGGCCGTCGGCACATCGCGCCCGAAGGCGCGGGCCTGCACGAGGGTCGTCCTGTCGGCGTTCAGCATGCCTTCACGCGTGAGCGAATCCACCGTTGGCGGAATCATGTGCGGATACGCGTAGATCGCCAACACCGGCACCGGGATGCGTGTGTGCTTCTGCATCCCGTTGAAGATGTATGTCGGAACCGCTTCCCAGGCTCGGGACGGCGGTGGCGGTGGCGGTGACGCCGTCAAGGCGGCTATCGAGAGGGGGACATCGCGTTGCAGATCCGGCAGCGTGCGCTCGCGCAACCCGCGAAGCACCGCGATCTGTTCAGCAGGCGATGCACTGGATGCGAGACTGATGGTTTCGAGTTGACGCCGCACCTCGGCAGCACTCACGAACAGATCGCCGCGCCGCGTATCCTGAAACGCGTACACGTATCCCGCGTCGAGATACACGAGCCCCGATACGCGCTCTGGAGCGCGCGCGGCAATGGAGCTCATCTCGGCGCCGCCGAACGACCAGCCGGCCAGCACGGGCTTGGTGAGCTTGAGTGAATCGAGCACGGCGAGGACATCGTTGGCAAGACTGTCCGTGCGATATCCCGTCGACGCGATGGTCGATGCGCCATAGCCACGGCGAGAGATCCCGAGTACGCGATACCGTTGCGCGAGGGTGGGGGCAAACGTGTTGAACACGTGCGCGCTGGAGCCAAGTCCGGGAAGCAGCACGAGTGGGCGCCCGGTGCCGCCCCAGTCGAGCACTTCGATCTGCACGTCCTTTGCGACGGTGACAAACCGGACTGCGGGCGCGTTCGCCGCGCGGTACTCGGTGTCGCTGCTGTTGCGTCGCAGCGTGAACGGGCGCGTCGTTGGGCCCGAGCCATAACTGCCGGTCATGGTGACGCCGTCCGCGTTGGTCCGTACCTCATAGCGCGTGCGCCCGCCGAATACCGCGCGCAGTCCGCTGCTCAGTAGTTGCACCGTATCGGCAATCTGGCGGTCGTCCATGCCGCCCTGATCGAGCTGTACCAGGTACGCGGCCATGCGATGATCCGGCCCCTCGAACACGCGCACGATGATACGTCGAGGCGTCGGCGTTATGGCCATGGTACCCTGATAGTTCCCCACGAGAAACGCGTCAGGGTCCGCCCCCGGTGCTTGCGCTGGCAGTGCTGAGGCGAACGCCAACATCGTGGCGACTACCGTGAGCGTTCTTTGCGGGGAAACCGGCACCATGCTCCTGGACAGATCTCTACACCGTGTGCGTCCGACCGTCAATCTAGCGTGGCAGTCGTTGCGTGCGGGATACGGTCGTGTGCTGGACAGCGCGCAGCCAGGCACCCGAGCGTTCGCGGTACCGGTCGCGCGACGACAGCCAAGGCCACCGAGGCAACCGAGTTCGTCGTGTCCCATGCGATGGCGTCACGGCTTCCTTTCTCGTGAATGAAGATGAACGACCGCCGCGGAACTGGCTCGGTGGCCTTGGTGGCCTCGGCGGTCTTCGGGCATTCGGTTCGCCCGTTCCTGCGGCAAACCACCACGACGCCGAGGGGATAGACGTCGCTGCGCAAGTCGACGCCGTCACCGACATATGGCTCGGGGGACATGTCTGCGGGGGAACCGATTGATCCGCCGACCGGTGTTGCCGTCGTCTGGCTCGAGCCAGATGTTGGCCGGCGTGAGGTCACGATGCACCACACCACGCGCGCGCGCCGCCACCGGGGCGGTGGCGACCGGCTCGACGCTGTCCACCTCCTGCATCAGCGGTAGTCACTGGCGCCTCTCGAGGACGTCCTCGAGCGTTCAGCTGTGCAACGGCGCCATGACCAGGGAGGCCACGTCGTGACCGGCGGCCGGAACATCCGCCGGCAGCTCCGGGGGCACCATCGTGGGTGCAACCGTGCGCCCAATCCCGTAGAGGGTCGGAAAACGATCGTGTGCGGTACGGCACGCCACCGCTGCACGCCCTCGTGTTCGCGCATCGTCCGCCTCGGGCCACCGATGCGCCAGCCGACATTGGTGATGGCACCACGTCAGAGGTGACGCCGACCACACCAGCAGCTTGTCGTATCGTACCCGGGATGCGTCTTCGAAAGTACCAGCGCTCCGCACTCTGCCGCATATTGCCTGTATGGCTAACCTTCTTGGTCACGACGCGGCCGCCGCGCGGTTCATGCAAGCCGCGCTGGCAGGGCTCTTTGACGGTCCCGCCCTCGACTACTTGGCTCGCCGCGCGCGACTCACGCGGGTGCCGCAGGAAACGCCCGTGCTTCGCGCGGGTGACGTTTGCCAAACGGTGTGGCTGGTGGTCGAGGGATCGGTGCGCCTGTGTTGGTATCGCGATGGCCGTGAGCACATCGGAGACTTTCACCTCGAGCGGGAGCTGTTCAGCGATTACTCATCGTTCGTGACCGCCGCGCCGTCACGGCTGCATCTGGTCGCAACGGAACCCTGTGTATTGTGCACCCTGACCAAAGCCGACTTCGAAGCCACCGAACGGCAGTATCCATTCGAACTCAATCGCGCGATGCGGTACGTGGCGGAAGGGTTGACGGTGACGTTTGCCAACCGTATCTGGTCCACGCTCATCGACTCTCCGACCGAGCGCTATCTCGCCCTGCAACGCGAGAAGCCGGCGTGGTTCACGCGCTTCCCGCAGTACATGATTGCGTCATTCCTTGGGCTCACCCCCGAAGGGCTGAGCAAGCTGCGGCGGCGGCTGGGGAGTGTCGTCAGCGAGCAGGTTCCTCCGTTGCCCAGATCGACGGAACCAGGACAGCATTGAACGCGGTCAATGCGAGCGACCTTGGCATGGCCACATGCTTCACGCCGAAGCGTCACCCATCACCTTCGGAGGAATCATGCAGCGCTCTCCCCGTTTCCGCGTTCTCACGCCCGCCCGGCTGGTACTGGCTACCGCCCTGGCCCTCGTTCCGATCGCCTCACCGTTGGCCGCCCAATCATCCGTCGATCCCTACGCCGACCGCTTTTCGTTGGTCGGGGGGGTGAGCCAAGTGCTGCTCGGCGGAGGGAACATCGAAGGCACGTGGTACTCCCGTCGTCTGAGTGTGGCGTATTCTCACGGCTTCAATCTGCAGCTGGGTGGGAGTGCGCTTCCACAGGCGGTCCAAGATCAGCAGTTGCAGCTGACCATGCCCTGGACCACAGGCTTTGGCATCGGCTACCGCGTGACGCGTGCACTCGACGTGCGCGTGGATGTCAAGCGACATCGCTTTGCCATGCGGTACGATGATCAGGACTTTGCAGGGCCCACTATTGCGGAGTATCAGACGACCACTGTAGGAATAGGCGCCTACTATCGGTATTACCCATTTGCCAGTCGCTCGGGCGCCGCGCGTGGAGTGGTGATCGTACCGAGCGTCCGGTACTGGCCGAACGTATCCTCTTCGCTGCCGAACGACGAGCTCCGCTACACGAACACGCGCACCGGGCGGCAGGAAATACACCAGGCGGCAGAGCAAGGCTTTCCCGGCTCAGGAGGTGTGATCGCCAATGTAAGCATCGGCTACACCTTCGGGCTTGGTGGGAAGCGCTGAACCAGTCGACGTCACCCACGCAGTCGCTGGCAGGATGCACACCCGACGCCTGGGTATGTGGCCTGCCAGCGGAGCGGGGCGTTTCAAACGCGATTCCACAGCACCCGCGCGGTAAGCCGGCAACGGAGCAGATTCCAGTGACGGGTGGACACCCCGATCGACTCCCAAGCACCGCCGACCGCCCGCTCGAGCTCTGCACGGAAGACTCGCCCACCGGCCGAGTACTCGACGATTCGATAGTCACCCTGCAGCAGCCCCATCACGGCCGTGCGGAAAGCCGCGACGACGACGTCGTTGTCACTGGGAAACCACCGGAGCCAGAAGGCCCCGGCGGACAGATGCAGCTCGTCGCCCTGCAGATTGAGCTCCAGGGCGAAGTCGATCCCCGGCTGCTCGGGGATCGTCAGCGCAAGATCGACTTGAGTGGGTGCCTCGTCGATCACCATCTGCAAGCGCGGGGAGGCGGCGCGGATCTCCTCGAACGCCGCCCGCGCCAATCGGCGCGCGTCGGCAGGTCGTGTCGTTTGCATCAAGGCGGGCCCAGTCTCCATCAGAGATAGTCGTGTAGTTTCTTGGAAGGCGCTCGAGACCACGTCAGCGCCGTGACGAACCGCTCAGGGTCAAGCGTAGACCGTTCACGACGGCCTGAACGTTCGTGGTACTTGGCACGCATGTGTGCTCCCGTGTGGGAAAATGGAAGTAGGCGCGCCATGAACCATTTCCCACCAAGAACCGTCAGTCGGTCGAACGCAGCCCGCGAAGCAGGGCATGACCGATCCCCATCCCCAGCTGATGCGCCGTGCGGGGATCGACAATTTCCGACGCGACGGCCATAGCCGCCACGCCGTGAAGCCCGAGCCAGACCATCATGGCCGCCTGCATGGACTGGTGCGCGCCGGCCTCACCGGCCGCACACAACGCGTCGCAGGCGCGAATGAGGACGCCGAATGCCGGGTCGTCGCGAAGTTCTGCGCCCTCGTCCGGCATCACGCCGATGTCCGGCCGGTTGAGGAACATCACGCGATAGCGTTCTGGCTGCGCCAGCGCGAAACGCAGGTACGCATCGCCCAACCCCATTATTCGTTCGCGGGGCGTGAAATCGGGGCGATCGGCTTCCATGAGCGCGCGGGCAAACTGCTGGAACCACTTCTGAAGCACCGCCTCAATAAGGGCATCGCGGTCGCGGAAATGTCGGTAAATCGTGGTGGGGGTGTACTGCGTGGCCTCCGCGACTTCCCGCAACGAAAACGCTTCGTACCCCTTTTCGCGCAACTGCTCTTCGGCGACCACGAGCAGCAAGTCACGCAGGCGCCCACGTTGCGCCTCTCTCCGCGCCGCAGAGCGGCTCTTGAGGCGTTCGGCTCGCGAATGGGTGCCACTTGGCTGCTCTTCGTTACTCATATCATTTAATTAACAGTGTTAACTCACTGGGTCAAGGAGCTCGACCCCCGAAAGGCGGTCTACGCGGGGGGCTGGCTGAGCGCGAGGCGATTCCCCTCGCTGTCCTCGATCTCGGCCACGAACCCGGCCTCGCCGATGTCCTTCTTGTCATAGAGCACCGTGCTCCCGATGAGCCGGGCACGGGCCAGTGCCGCGTCGATATCGGGCACATCGAAGTACACAAGGGCGCCGGTTTTCGACGGCACATACACATCGCCCCTGGCCAGCGCCCCGCTCGCGCCGGGGAGTCCATCGGCACGCGGGAAGAAGGCCATCTCGTAGCCGTCAACAGTGCGCTTCTCTAGCGTGGTGCCGAGCACGACCTCGTAATAGCGTACCGCGCGATCGAGATCGATGACGGGAATTTCGAAGTGGTAGACGGGGTTGGCCATGCGGGTGCCGACGAGGCTCAAGGTGGACGTCGCATGTTCAGCCTGCGATGACCACGCAAGATCGAATGATGCGTGCCGGCAGGCAATGTCCTCGAGAGCGGCGGCGGCAGGTGACTCCCGCAGCCGGATACACTTGGACGCATCCGGTCGCGAGAGCCGTCCTGCGCAAGCGTCAGCCTTGGCAGGTTGAGGTACCGAGAACCTTGGCGATGTCGGCGTCCCGCTGCTGCTGGAGGGTCCGCAGACGTTCCCGTGCCGGTCTGATCTGCTCGAGGATGCTGCTGATCTGCATTTCTGCGGTCATGTTGGCCTGTCCGCCGTTGCGAAGCGCCATGATGCTGGCAATCGCCTTGTCGATGGCCGCCACATCGGAATTGCTGGCGGACGCGAACGCCTGCTCGATCGCCGCGATCTGTTGTGCTTGGGCGGGAGAGATCACCGGACCGTTGGCGCATGTGGCCAGCCACTCCCGCTGGGCCGGCGACAGGATGGCCTCGATGGCCGCTCGATGCGCCGCGTCGGCACTGTCGAGGCGCTTCTTGATGTCGGCGCCGGTCGCCATGATGGCATCGATGCTTGCCGACGAGGCTCCCGACTGCCGCGCGGACCGGGCCTGCGCGGCGATCGCATTGTAGGCGGCGAGATCACTCGCCGTCTCCTGCTCGAGCTTTGCCAGTAGCGCGTTCATCTGCGCCTGCTGCGCCGACGTCAAGGCCAACGATGCGGGCAGCGGAAACAGGTACCCACCCGCCGCAACGACATCGCGTGAGCCGGCTCTGTCGCCGGCCGCACGCTGCGCAGTCGACGTTGCCGACCTGATGAGGCTGTCGTTCGCCGCCATCTGCGCCGCCAGAGAACTGGTACCACTCTCGGCCGACGGCGCCAGCGGCGCGTCGGCGGCGCAGGCCGTCGTGAAGGCCAGCGCGACGACGGCAGGCCAGCCCGCTGCAGCCGCCGGACGACCGCGCGTGTAGAATCCGAACATGAGATGCTCCGCAAGTGAGGTGAGTACGCAGCGGCGCCGTTGGTACGATTCCCACGACGACTGCTGCGTACATCACACCGCTGGTGCGGCAGACCCTGACAGCCTTACGACCACGAATCCCGCAAGTGCTCGCGCAAGGAACGCAGCGCCCGGCTCATTTGCGTTTCGACCGTTTTCACCGAGACGTCCAGCAGCGTGGCAATTTCGTGGTAGGTCAGCGCGCGTTGGCGGCTGAGCAGAAAGACCGTGCGCGCGCCCGGTGCGAGGTTGGCAATGGCGCGATCCAGCACCCGCCGCAGGTCGTTTGCCACGAGATCCTGATCTGCAGTCGGCGCGCCGCCGGCAACCTGCTCCGTGATCTCCACGTCGTCCGTGATGGTACGCTGCCGCCGACGACTATTGCGGAGATGGTTGAGCGCACGATTTCGACACGCCTGAAACAGATACGCCGGCAAGCCTTCGGGAATATCGACCGCATGGCGTTGCCGCCACGTGGCGAGCAGGGCGTCCTGCACGATGTCTTCCGCGGCCATCACGTCACGCACGATCACGAACACGGCCGTTGCCAAGCGAGGATGCAGCTCGCGCACCACGTCGTCGAATGCGTCGGTCAGGCGTTGATCATCCGGCCCCCACGCGCGAGGTGATGACTGCTCAGGGTTCGGCATGCCGATTATCGAAGGATGTCAGGGTGCGACAGCATACGTGTGTCCTTGAGTAGGAGCGATTGGCGTGTCCATTCAATACACCGTTGGCCCATCGCACCCCGACTCATTTCGCGTACTGGAACCCTTCATGTCCCAACCAACGCCCAACGAAGACGATCTCCGCTGGCGGGAGGCCACTCGCGTAGTCGCGGGGGACGTTGATCAGGCCGTCGCCGCGCGGGTCCGTGCGTGGTTGCGCGAAACCGCAGAAGGCGACGCGCTGCTGAACGACGCTGAACGCGTGTGGGCAGAGACCGCGCCCGTCGCGGCGGTACCGAGCATTGCCTGGAATACCGATCTGGCGATGCAGCGATTTCGGACAGCGCGCATCGTCGACGGGACGATCGGTATGTCCAGAGGCCGCGTCGCCACGGATGTCGAACGCGCCGCCGGCACCGCCCCAGTCGGCCGCTGGCGGTGGGCCATGGCCGCAGCGGCGGCGGCGACCGTGGCGCTGACGGGTGGCGCCCTGTGGCAGCGAGAGAGCTCGAAGTCCACGGCCGACATTACGGTCGCCTCGACCGTAGCGGTCGGGGCGGCGGCCGGTGCCTCGCCGCGCTCGGTGACACTCGCCGACGGCTCGGAGGTGACGCTCGCCCCCGGAAGCTCGCTGCGAAGTGCCCCAGGATTCGGATCGACGCATCGGTTGCTCGAGCTCGATGGAGAGGCACTGTTCATGGTACATCCTGGTGCCCAAGCATTTCTGGTGAAGGCGCGCGGTGTGCTGGTGGAGGATGTCAGTACGAAGTTCGTGGTGCGAGGACGGGAGGACGGGTTGCTCGTCGTCGTGACGGATGGCGCCGTGGTCGTAGGAGCCCGTCGCGACACGTTGCGCCAAGGTACCGGCGGCGTGGTCGTACGTGACGGTCTGGCAAGACCCGCATCGTCGGCCGAACTGCGCAGCGCCACCGCATGGACGAACGGCGCGTTGGTCTTCAATGACGAACCGCTCGATGAAGTCGCGCAACGGTTGAGCCGTTGGACAGGGCACACGCTGCGGGTGGACGGGGCGCTCAAGGAGCGACCGGTCACGGTCACATTCGACGGCGAGTCTCCGTCTACCATGTTCCATGTGCTGGCGACCACCGTGGGTGCATCACTGGATTCGACATCGGCGGGGTGGAGGCTTCGAAGCCAGTCACCATGAACGCACGCGTCTGCCTCTTGCGGTGTGTGTTGCTCGCGTCGGCGCTGGTGTTTGCAGCGCGCGACGCGTTCGCTTTGTCACGGAGGCCGCGCAAGGGGTACGTGGCGGAATGCCGTGAAGACGAAGCGGCCAAGGTGACCGGCGCATGGCAGCTGCAGCGCGTGCCGCTGGCGGTGGCGCTGCACGCCATCGCTGACCGGGCCGGCTGGCGGTTGTCCTACAGCAGCGAGTACGTACCGCCAACGGTCGTCTCGGTGTGGTGCGCTCCGTTCAGCGGGCTCGAGGCGGTACACGCGGTGCTTCGCGGCACCGGATTGCGCGCGGTGCTTCGGGACGGATTACTCATCGTGGTGCCGCCGACCCATGGCCGCACCGACACCGACGATACTGGTCGCGTACGGCCGCAACAACTGCCGGCGCAACAGATCAAGGGGCGACTGGCAATGTCGCGCGCGCTCCTGTCGGACGCGGTGCTGGGCGCCGGCATCGCGCCAACAGTGCTCGACGCGGACAGCCTGATCGCCCGTGGTGTGCTGTCGCTCGCCGATGCGCTCCGCGGACAACTGCCCGGTCTCGCCGCATGGGATCGTGGCCCCGGTGCCCTCCGTGTGGCAAGTGTGCGCGGTCGCGGCGCAGACGGCGGTGCGGGGGTCAAGATCTTCGTCGACGGCATCGAGGTAGCCGACCCTTCGTCCGTGCTGTCGTTGGATATGCGCAACATCGCCGAGCTGCAATGGTTGCCAGGCGCCGCCGGTACAGCGGCCTACGGAACCGATGCGCTCGATGGCGTGCTGGCGATCAGGACCCGGGCCGGACTGCCGGCCGACAACGCCGCACCCCTGCTGGCGTCATTGCGGGTTGGCGCTGCCGCATCACAACGTCAGGCAGGCTCGCTGTGGATGATCGACGGCGCAGGATCGGCGCGGTGGGCCCGAACATGGGGGGCGCCGGACGACGTCACGCGCCAGGCGCGACGCCCCTCGCGACTCGGCACCGGAATATCCGGCTCGTATCAGCAACAGGATGTACCTGCCAGCACCACCCCGATGCATGTTGCGGGAGTCGTGTGGTCGGCGAGCGTGGAGGCGGAACAGTGGCGGGCGCAGCTCAACGTACGCGGAGCCGCCGGTCGACAGATTCTGGCGTTCGAGCCGGCGCCGGCGTCATCGCGTGAGCCGACCCGATCAGTGCCCGCCAGCGTCTCGGCGCTGGACGAAGAGCAGGTGCGCGATGGACACGCCGGGCTGTCGCTGCAGTGGGGCACGCCACGCTCGATGCATGCCGTGCAGGCGGCGCTTTCCTTTTCCGATCGCGATGCGAGCAGCGCGGCGCGGCGCCGCTCGGTGCTTGACAGCATTCGTGTGGCGTGGCGTGGCCCCGTTCGTCGATGGACGGCTCGATACCGCGGCGAGATCCCTTTGGGGCACCGCGCGCTGTCGCTGTCACTCGCCGGTGACGCCGGCCATCTGGTACGTACGGCGCCAGACACCAACGGCGCTGCAAACGCCCTCGGCGACAGCTCGGTCACGCAGACACTGCTGGGTGGGAGCGCCATCGTGCAAGCGATCGTCCCGCACTCGCGCTGGTCGCTCGGCCTGCGAAGAGAGTGGAACAGCGCGTTCGGGCAGGACAGGCGCTGGTTCTGGCTCCCATCCGCTGGAGGCCAGTTCGATCTGCCGGCCGTCGGCGCGCTTGCGTCACGCATCCGTGTGGCCTACGGCAGCAGTGCGCGCGCACCCGCTCCGTCCATGAGCGCGGCGCGAAGTACCTCGCGGTTCTTGCAACGGGCGAACCCGGCGCTCACTGGAGAACGTCAGCGTACTACCGAAGTGGGGATCAGTAGCGTCCTGGGTTCGGTCGGAGCGCTCGACGTCACGGCGTATCGCCAACGCACCGAGGGCTTCACCCAAATGGTGGCGACGGGACGGGTGGACACGTTGGACGGGTTCCTTCGTCGGGAGTTGCAGTATCGCGTGTTGGGGACGATAGATGCGCGCGGACTCGAGTTCAGCGGGACAGTACGCACGCGATGGGGTGAGGGGCGAGGAAGTGGTACACTGCTGCGCTCGCGCATCGTGACGCTGGCGTCGGGCTACATGGGCGTGTTGTCGCTCGGCGCCACACCGTTGGAGGCGCCACAGCGTAGTGGTGCCGCAACGTGGACGATACGCCGCGGGAGAAGTCGGTTGACCGTCGGCGCCAGCGTCATCGGCGCGTGGCGTACGGCAGCGTTCGGGTGCGTGGCCACCCTCGACTCCACGTGTGACCCGAGTGCGCCCGTCACCGTCCCAGCGTTGGCGCGATGGCACGCGGCATTCGAAGGCGTACCGTTGGCCGGGTGGCGATGGCGCCTGCGCGGCGAGAACCTCACCAACAATGAGCGTGTAGATGGAAGCCCCGGTCTCGTGGGACCGGGCAGGTCGCTTTCGCTCGAGATCGGGCGCTGGTGAAACCCAAGTGGTGCATCAGACGTTGGCGCGGTTCCCGGCGGATAACCGCTGTCCCAACGACTGCAGCGCCGGGTTCGGCGTCCCGAAGAACTGCGCGTCCACCGCCTCAACCAGCGGCAGCGCGCGGCGCACGAGACGCCGACCCGTCGCCGTCGATACGAGGCGCTTCGCGCGCGCGTCGTCCGGATGCGCCCGGCGCTCGACGTATCCTTTGCGCTCGAGCGTGCGCATGACCTCCGAGGTCATGACCGCATCGGTCGCGGTGTGCGTGGCCACGAGGGTTTGCGTGACCGGCACGTCGGGCGACTCCGCCTCGAGCCACACGACGCTTGACAGCAGCACGAACTGCGCGTGGGTGAGATCGAGATCATCGAGCACAGCCCGGACAGCCCGCTGCCACGCCGACGCCACCTGCCAGAGGAGAAAGCCGGCACTCTCGGCGGGTCCGCCAAAGCGGGAGCCCACTGCCGTCGCCCCGCGTCCGGCGGCCATCCGGGCACGCTCAGACATGCGACGGCTCGGGAGCCGTGACCGCCGCGAGCGTGCGCACTGCCCTGTCTGCATCGGCGGCGAGTACCGGTCCGAGCAGTCGTGCGGCGAGCCACCCCAAGGGTCCACCAATGCCAACGCGATGCACGATGCGCGTTTTCCCCGAGGCCGTGGGGGTGAGTCGATGTTCGAACTCGAGACGGACCAGTGGCACGCGGACATGCGGCAGGACCGCGCGACTGTCAAAGCGCGCCGGCGCTTCCACATGGGTCAGCGTGAAGGCCGTCGGTGGCCCATGCTGGGCTTCCAGTCGGCCGACCGCGCCAACGACGAACGCTCCATGAATGGCCGCGCGGCGGAGCGAGGGATCCCACTCGACCCAGCGCGGGACGTCGACATAGTGCGCCCAGAGCGCCGCCGGGGGCAGCTCCGATTCAGCGTGTGCCTCGTGCATCCACATATACTCTCCCGGAAAGATTCAGTAGTACGTGTACGTAGCATCATACTACGTACACGTACTACAATCGTCAAGCCCGTCGGGGCGCGGCCTCCGGCCGAGGTGGTGTGCCGGTCGTTGTCGTAACGCGCAGCCGAGCCGAAGCGTGGCCGATGCGCCGATGGCGAGAAGGCATTGGACAGCTCACCCTGCACGCCGCGCCAGCAAAAAGTCCCGCACCGCCGGCGACTCCGTGAGCCCGCTCGCCATGTCGTACGCAACCTCGGCCTCGTCGCGGCGCCCGAGTGCCGCCAGAATGTGCGCGCGGAGCGCCCACCATGGCTGATACGTGCGCACGATGGTCGCCGGCAGCTCGTCGACATGCGACAATGCCTCGGTCAACAGGCCCGCCTGCGCCATGACCGCCGCCCTATTCACCGCGACGCCAATCGTGGGCGCAAACGCCCACAACGCGTCGTACAACGAGAGCAGTGTGTCGGGCGCGACGCGATGTCCGCGACGACGAGCGACATGCAGCGACTGAATTGCCGCCTCCGTCTGGTAACGCCCTGGTGACAACAACTTCGCCGCCCGCACCAACAGGCGCTCGGCATCGGCAATCGCGTCCTGATCCCACGCGTCGTGCTGTTGCTCGTCGAGCGGCACGTAGCGGCCGTCTGCCGAGTGTCGCGTTGCACGGCGCGCGTGGCAATACAGTATGAGGCTCAGGAGTCCGAGCGCTTCCGCCTGTTCCGGCAAGGCCTCCACCACCACCTGCGCCAACCAGATCGCCTCGTTGGCCAGCACAATCTGCGACGAGTCTCCACCGGTCACGGCATCCCACGCCGTCCCGAAGGCGGCGTAGATGGCGTCGAGCACGGTGGGCACGCGCGTGGCGAGTTCAGAGGCCTCCGGTAGCGCAAAGCGAATGCCGGCATCACGCAGCTTCTGTTTGGCCCGCACCAGGCGTTGCGCCATGGCCGACGGTTTGACCAGAAACGCTGCCGCAATGCGATCCGCGTCGAGCCCGAGCACCACTTGCAGCATGAGTGGCGCGTGCACCGCCTGATCGATGGCCGGATGCGCACACGCGAACAACAGCATCGCCCGCTGGTCTGGCAACGCCGGACGCTCGGCGGTGGCATCGGGACGCAACAGCGTGGCCGCATATTCGAGCGCCGGTGCAGCCGTGTTCACCACCGCGGCGTGACGCGCCGCATCGGCCAACCGGCGGCGTGCGACGGCGAGCAGCCACGCATCGGGATGGTCCGGCACCCCTGCGGTTGGCCACTGCTGCAGCGCTGCCGCAAACGCGTCACTCAGCGCATCCTCGGCCTCCGCAACGTCGCGTGTGCGCGCCGCGAGCGTCGCCACCAGACGACCGTAGGCGCTCCGTGCCGCCCACTCGACGGCACGGAGCGCCGGGGTGCTGTCGCTCACGCGCCAATCGGGGGCGGCGGCAACATGGGGCGCACTTCCACCGAGCCGGTGGCGGCCGCCGGACAGCGCGCCGCCCACGCCAACGCGGCATCGAGGTCGGGGGCCTCAATCATGAACAGCCCGCCGAGCAATTCCTTGGTCTCCGTAAACGGGCCGTCCTGTACCAGTCGCTCGTTGCCGCGCAGGCGCACCGTGGTCGCCATGGCCGGTGCATGTAGCCCCGCACCACCACGCGCGACCCCGGCCTCGACGAGGGCCTGCGAGTATGCGGTGTAAGCCGCCCAGTACGCAGGCGCACGGGTGGGATCTTCGCGCGCCGCGAGCTCAGCGGGCGTTTCGTATACGAGAATGGCGTAGTTCATGAGAGTAGTGTCTGTGATGATGTGATGATGTGATGAAGTCGAATTCGCGGTCAACAGTTCGCAACCGCACGGGTACCTGCGTTACGGTCTGAGACCGGTCACTTGCCCGGCATGTTCGCCGCGTGCGGATTGTCGCGATGCGGGCGCAGTTCAACGGCGAGCGCGGCAGACGGGGCGAGCATGGTGACAACGGCTCGACGGGCAACTACGACGGGCATGGAGACTACTCCGTGATCGACCGGGGCTGAACACCGCCCCGTATCTCGGGGCGGACACCCGGTAGTCGCGTGAGCAGCCGCGTAATCGACAACGGCCCCACAATCATTTTTTACGATCGGAATCGGGGCCCCCGAGGCTCCCTTCACTGAGCTCCGCCAGCAACTGCGCCCGCGTCTCCGCATCCAGCTTGTCCCATCGTTCATTGCGCAGCGCCCCTGCCAGCGCCCAGAGCAGGTTGGTGCTCACCCGCCCCGCGCGATGAAAGAGCACCCGACGAAAGGCGCCAACGGCGCCCAACGCCCGCAGCTCCTGCGGTGTGCGAATGCCCGCCGATACCAGCAGGCGCGCCGATACCGGGCCAAGATTGCGCAGACCGGCCAGCAACGCGTCGGCTGCAGCATCCGCAGCCGACACGTTCCGCCCGCCCTTGGCGCGGCGGCGGGAATGATCAGCGTCCACCGGCTCAGGGTGTTGACGGTTCAATGGGCACATGTGTGAATGTACGCATCGTTCTGATGGATGCCATGAACCCTGCGGCCTCCGGCATGACGGCCATCTGTGCTGCGGCGGCCTCGGCCAACTCACGCGAGGCCCACGTGATGCAGTCGGCAAAGAGCGTCGGGGTAGAGAGTCCCTGAAGCCGCTCTGAAGCAATGAACCCGGGCAGTGCTCGCAGCGCGTCATGAACGGCAGCCTGCTGCGCAGGGAATCCGTCGAGCGCCGAGGTGTGCACGTCGTACACGGCGATTTCGAGGCAGGGCGTTGTGGTGGCAGACTGTGACATGGTAGTGAAGAGTCGGGGTGACGGGTCGAGGGCTGATCCACACTGACTCGCTGGCTCTCGCGGTGTGGTCTGAGTACGATACGGGTGACCCTGACAAAAACTGTCAGCAATTATTGTTGTCCTCTCACGCGCCATGGTCGTGTCCCGCGCCATCCGTCTCTTCGAGCTTCGCGAGCGTCTTCAGGCCGCGGCAGAAACCACCGTCGACGCGCTCGCGCTCGCGCTGGGTGTCAGCGAGCGCACCGTGCGTCGAGACCTTGCGACGTTGCGGGCGCAAGGGCTCAGCATCACGGGTGAACCGGGCCCTGGCGGCGGGATTCGGCTTGAAGGACGGCGCGGACTCGCGGCCGTGCATCTGGCAGTCGAGGATGTCGTGTCGCTGTGGCTCGCCGTTCGCATCGCGCAGGCCATCGGTCCGCTGGCGGGGCCGCTGCCGTGGGGACGGCGCGCCGAGCGCGTGGTGCCAAAGCTGTTGTCGGCGCTGCCGCCGGCGCGCGCGCGGGCGCTGCGTGATCTCTGCCGCCGCATCCATGTTGGCCCGCCAGCCAGTGACGCGGTCCGAAGTCTGGCTGGCACCGGCGTTCCAGAGTTGATGTCCCTCGTCGAACGCGCTGCGTACGAAGGGCTCGCACTCCGCTTCGGGTATCGCGACCGCAATGGACGCGTGTCCACGCGGTTCGTCGAACCGCACGGCGTATTGATTCAGCTACCCGTGTGGTACCTACTGGCCTACGATGTCACCGCGCAGGCGCCCCGCGCTTTCCGCATGGACCGCATCAACACACCGTCGCTCGATGGTACACATCGCTTCGACGCCGATGTGCGCATCGTCCGCGCGCTGCTTCCGGGCGAGGTGATGTGCCGGGCGTTGTCGTAACGAAAGGGCCGTGCGGGTGGACTCAAGCCAACCACTCCTCGCGCAAGATGCCGTACCACACCTCGTCAATCAGTGCACCGCGCGTGGTGCGGTTCTGCCGTAGCGTGCCTTCGCGGGTCATTCCGATCTTCTCCATGACACGCTGCGACGGGACATTGCGAACGTCGGCCATGGCCCGCACGCGCACGAGCTGCTGGCGCGCGGTGAATGCCGAATAGAGCACGGCCCGCGCAGCCTCTGTGGCGTACCCCTGCCCCCACACCCACGGCGCCAGCGACCACCCCAGCTCGCCGATCATGCCGTCGCAGAAGAACCGTATGTTGATGCCGCCCACCACCGTATCGTCCAAACTGATCGCCCACGCCTCATGTACAACAGGATCCAACGCCTTCATGGCGGCGACAAACTCCACCGCATGATCGCGAGTGTACGGCACGGGTACAGGCAGGTAGCGACTCCACGGCTCGAGCGTAGCGTACGCGACAATGTGATCGACGTCGCCATCGCGGTAGGGCCGGAGCATGAGGCGGGGCGTTATGAGCTGCTCGGGAGATGACGACACGGGTCTGAACTGTCGCAGAGGCTATGGGGGCACGGCAATTCAACTGGCCTACACCCAAAATATGACTAGTATTATGACTATGGTGACCATCTCCAAGAGTGCGCTCAAAGCGCGCATGCTCGAGTACTTCCGCCACGTCGAGGAGACCGGCGAGCCATTGATCGTGACTGATCACGGCACGCCGGTGCTGCAGGTACTGCCCTTTGCCGCCAAGCGGCCCATGGCAGACGTGCTGGCAGAGTTTCGCGCCATTGGACCGGTCCGCTTTACGGGCGACCCCAATGCACCGACAGGCGACGAGTGGGATGTCGCCTGAGCGAGCGTCGCTGACCTTGCTGTCGTCCGATCGAGTGATTCGCGCGTTCTTCTCCGAAGCAGTCTGGTAGCGGCTACCGCCCCATTCTCATTCGGTCGTCCGGCCCTCGAAGTGCTCGGTGTCGGCTTCAGCAGCAGCGCGCGTCCGGTGCACTACGCCATCGAGGTGATTGGGCGGCGCGTACAGCGTGTAGAGCTTGAGCGGTACGGTGCCCGTATTGATGATGTTGTGCTGTGCACCGGCCGGCACCACGATTGCAAACCCGGCGTGAATCGCCGTCCGCACGCCGTCGAGGGTCACATCGCCGTCGCCCTCCTCCACACGAAAGACCTGATCGAGCGTGTGGACCTCCGCACCGATCTCTTCCTGTGGCTTGAGCGCCATGACGACGAGCTGGCAATACCTGGCGGTATACAGCACCTGCCGAAATGCTGTGTTCGCCACGGCGATGGTCGCGATGTTCTTGACGTACCCTTTCATGTGCGCTCTCTGGCCATAGGCGACGATGCGCGCGACATCTGTCGGGCGCTGCCTCCCGTGGGTGCAAGAGATGCGCCTACCTGTTTGGTCAATCCTGCTACTCCTTCCGCTATGTGCTGATACGGAACAGCTTGTCCCCATGCCCATCACTGTCGGCGAAACCCTCGAGGCTCCCACTCGCGCCGCGTGGCGCGAGTAGCTCATCACGCACCACGCCGACACACGGGAAATCTGGCTCATTGCCGATGACCGCCCCGACGTCCCCACGGTGGCCTACCTCGATCTGGATGCGCCGTTCGTGTTGGCCGACGACATTCGGCGCGCGCGCGTCGCCGCTGGCGCATGGGATTTTTTCGCGGCGACCCCGCCCCTCTACCAACGGGTACGCGCCGGCTACGTGGAGGAGCAGCGCCGCGTGCCCCTCGAGTTCACCACACGCTTGAACAGCTTGGTTGAGAAGAGTACGGCCGGCAAGCTATTCGGCGGCTGGAACGATGGTGGCCGGTTGGCCACCGCAGAGTAGCCGCCTCACGCCTGCGTCCCCACGTCCACCGGCGACCAGGTATTCCCCACGCGCCGGTGGACCGCACCATCATCAGCAAAGCGATGCAAGAAGAGCCAGCCGTGTTGCACGAGGTCGCGCACAACGGCATGCTTTGCCATGATGCCCTCGATCGCGTCGGCCGGTGCATCGATGAACACCGACAGACGTAGCGGTTCGTGACGCTCGCGCGTGCCATCGTGTACCGACTGCCACGCGAGACCAATGCGCAGATCACCGCCGGCCCCTTCCATGACGCCAATGTGACCGCCCACGACGTTGTGCAGCACCTTATTGCCGCTCCCGTAGCGTAGCGGGTCCACCGTAGACGCGTGGTACTGCATGTTGATCCAATGCGTCACCACCATGGGCGCGGTCATGATGAGTTCGAGCACGCCGTAACCGGCGTCGTCCTGCCATGTGTACTCGTGCAGGAACGACCGCCCCCCGAGATTCACGCCACGCGTGCGCAACCGCGGCGCCACGATAAATGCGGCATTGCCGGCAAGCCCCCACTCGGGGCGCACTTCCGACCAGTCTGCGGCGCGCGCGCGAATGGCGTCGTCGAGCTTCGCCTCGGGCATGTCACCAAGCCCCAGCGACGGTGCACGTTCGCGTCGCGCGATGCGCCCCGCGGCATCCAGTTGCTCGCGGAACGCCGCGACAACCTCGCGATGGACCGACGCGCTCACATCGCCGTCGTACAAGTGCACGTCGTCGGTAGTGGTGTCGTGCAGACCGCCAACGAACAGCGTGTCTTTCACGTCGATGCCCTCGGCCTTGAGGCCGGCCCGCACCTGTGCGTCGTTCAACAACGACGCGAGCGCGCGCGCGTTCACTTCACCCGTCTGACCGCCGCACGCGCCACAGTGCAGCCCGGCCGCCTGCGGATTGTTCTCCGTCGAGGCACCGTGCCCAATGAGCGCGACGAGAGCTGCATAGCCGGGCGCAAGGCTCATGGCGCGCAACACACTGGCCGCCAGCGACACACGCAACGACAGATCCACCGGGGCACCCGTTGCCGCAACGGTGGCGATCTCCGGCACGACTGCGGTGTGCGTGGGTAGTGGGGTGCGCAACACGTCGCCCGTGTGCTCGCCGCGCCCGAAGCCGTCACGCACCAGCGCCGCCGCCCACCCCAATCCCGCCGACTCGACGAACGAGAACGCGGAGCCGGCGAGCGTGCCAAGCTCCTTGATGGTCGACGACCATGGGCGCGAGCCATCAGCCAGGACACGCGCGCGGGTCTGCTGATCGACATCCACAATGTGCAGGCTTGGCGACAGCAACCCCGGCAACTGCGCGCGCGGCGCGCCCGTGGCAGGGGCGTACGCCACCGGCAGCCCGAAGAACCCGGCGAAGCCCAGAGTGTGCACCGAGGGCGCCACGTGCTCGAGCGCTCGCCGGAACAGTTCCGAGCGGACATCAATGCAGAACACGGCCTGCACGGTGGGCGCAGCGACTGGCGCAGTACGCGGTGCCCCTGACAAACGACGTACCGTGTCTTCCTGATACGCCGCTTCGAGCGCGCGCTGCAGCAACCAGTCCTGTTGCTGCGCGTTGGCCATGTCCGCCTTCGCGGTGGGCCACGCGCGCTGGGCGGTGTGCCACGCCTGTGGCAGCGCAGCGGGGTTGGCCAACTTATAAAGCAGCAGCTCCCAGGCGAGACGCACCGCGAGCAGATGCACGATCTGGTCGTCGTCGCGCTGCGCGAGCCGCGCCTCCCACCGGCGATACGCACACGCCGACGCCCACCCGTTCACCGAGAGCAGCAGCGCCGTGAAGTAGTCCTGACGGTGCTCGGGGGCGATGTGGAGCGCCTGCACCGCGTGCGCAATGAGCGCGTGCGGGTTGTCCGGCAGCGCGGCCACCGCTTCGCGAAACCCGCGCAGCGCCATGAGGAGACGCGGACTGCTGTCGTGCACAGCGATCTCGCGCCAGCAGCGCCAAAGGCTGTCGTCACGCGCGGGGCCCCACTGCGCCTGCCCTTCGTCGAAGTACGCCGCGCACGCCTGGCTGATGTGGCGCGTGACGAACTCGCTCCACGACATCGCGTGTGCGAGATCACGCCCGATGTCGGCGACATCGGTCACGAGGGCACGCGGAGGTAACGTGTCGTCGTCGACGGTCGTCGCGGCGTCGAGCAGGGCGACCAGATCACGCACCCCCGTTGCACGGTCGTCCGCAAGCGAAAGCGCGACGTGCAGATGCCGCTCAGCAAAGCGGCCCGCCCGCCACTGCGCACGGAACCAGCGGCGCCGCATGAGCAACGTCGTGCCCGTCATGGCGGCCAACTCCGCCGCCGCATCCTCGATGGGCTGCCCCACGAATCCCCAATAGGGATTCACCGCAATCATGCGATCGAGCGGCCACGTGGGGGCAATGCGCGCGCAGGCCGCAAACACGGCAGCGGCAATCGTCTCGTCGAGCATGCTCATACCGGCACGTGTGCCATCGCGCGTTCACGCGAGGCGCTCATGCGAGCGGCACGGCGCTCTGGCGACGGTGGCCACAACCGGAAGGTGAGCCGCGTGAACACTTCGTCGAGATAGAAACCGGCAAAGCAGGCCGGATAGAAGCCGCGCGCAAAACGGCCGCGCGGCGCCGTGAGCACCGCGGCCTGCACCACGAAGAGCACCGCGAACGCCACGATCACGACGGCGGCACTCGCGATCACCGTTGCCTCCGATGCAGCCACCGGCGCCACAATGAGCCCCATGGCCCAGTGGCCCATCGCGTACACGAGCGCCAGCGCGACAGAAGCACCAATGAGCGGCAGCGTGGAGCGATCACGCGCCACCACGGCACGGGCCAGCGCCGGCGCGAGGGCGAGCGCCAGAATGAAGCTCATGATCAGCAGCGTCGGCTCGCCGCTGGCAGGCAATCCGAACGCGACACTTGCAGCCGTCAGCACCAGCAACGCCGCGCCCCCGCCAACGAGCCACGCGCGCACCGACCACGGCGCCGCTGTCGTCATGTTGCGACGCAAATACGCTTCCACGGTGCGCCCCGACGACAGAAACGCGTGCGCCTTGTACAGCGAGTGCGCCACGAGATGGAGCAGCGCCAGCGAATACGCGCCAAGTCCGCACTCGAGCAACATGAAACCCATCTGTGCACAGGTGGACCACGCGAGCGCCACCTTCACGCTCACACGCGTCATCATCACCAGGCCGGCGAGTGTCGCCGTGAGCGTTCCCACCACCACCAGCAGCAGCTGCGCGGCATCGAGCTGACCCATGAGCCCCGACAGGCGAATCATGATGAGGCCGCCAATGTTCACGATCCCCGCGTGCAGCAGCGCCGACACGGGCGTGGGCGCTTCCATGACCTGAATGAGCCAGCCGTGAAATGGGAGCTGCGCCGAGCGTAGCACGACACCGGCGGCGAGCATTACGCCCGCACTCTTCACGAGCGCGGGGATCTCGGCCGCCGTTGTCCACTGGGCGGCGCGTGCCAGTACCGCATCTATTTCGAGCGTGCCGACGGCGTTGAACAACAGCACGAAGGCGCCAACGATGGCCACGTCGGCCACGCGCGCAATGAGAAACTTCTTGTGCGCGGCAATGAGCGCCGACGGACGATCGGCGTAGAACTCCAGCAGCTGGTGTACCGTGATGCTCGACACCGTCCACGCGAGCGCGAGCACGCCAAGATTGTTGGTGATGACCAGCAGCGACACCGCCACGAGTGTGGCGAGGAACGAACGGAAGTAGCGCGCCTGCATCGGTTCACCGTCGAGATAACGGCGCGAGAAACGCAGAATGACGAGACCGATGCCATTGACGAGCAGCAGCATGACCACCGTGACCGCGTCGAGGCGGAGCGACAGCGCGAACGGGCCGGCCGAGAGGGGCACTGCTCCAACGTGCACGAGACCCGTCGCAGGGCCATGCATCACCAGCAGCGCCGCCGCGACCAGCGAGAGCAGTACCGCCAGGGCGGCAGCGACCGGCGCGATGGGCTGTTGGGAGCCGACTGGCACCAGACGCGCGCGCGGCATCAGCGCCGCCGACAGATACGTCAGCGGGATGAGCAGCAGAATGGCGAACGGGATGGGCATGACGGCTCCGAGCACGGGGGACGAGACACAAACTAGACCCCATGACCCGCGCGGCAAAATACACAGTCCGCCGGGCTGCCATCGCTCTCCACCACCGCACGGGCGATCAAGCCGCTACCCGCAGGCCGTATCATCTTTGTGGGCGTCCACCATATTCACGTACCACCACTGCTCAAAAACGGCTACGGCCATGACCGACAGTCCCCCCCGCCACATCCCGTGGGTGGAGCGGATGCTCCGCACCCTCGATCACATCCACGCGCACCTCGACGCCGACGTGAACCCCGCCGAGCTCGCGCGCCTCGCCGGCTTTTCGCCGCACCATTTCCATCGCGTATTCCGTGGCATGGTCGGCGAATCCGTCATGGGCTACGTGCGGCGCCTCCGGCTCGAACGGGCCGCGCTGCGCCTCAAGCACGGCGAGGCCTCGGTCTCCGCCGTGGCCATCGATGCCGGCTACGGGTCGCACGAAGCGTTCACCCGTGCGTTTCGTGATCGCTTCGGGGTGGTGCCCAGCGCCTTCCGCGACACGGACATCGCCAGCGAGCCGCCTGTTCGCCTGCAGCGCGAGCCAGCGCGGCAGTTGCTCGCGGCGCGCCACATCGGCGCGTACGAGGGAGTCGGCGCCGCCTGGGAGACGCTCATTGGCGTCGCCGGACGCTTGGGCTGGTTGGCCACGCCGCCCATCACCATGGGGCTGGTGTACGACGATCCCGACATCACCGACGCCGCCCAGTGCCGCTACGAAGCCGCCATCGTCGTGCCCGACGGACAACCGGCCGTCGTCCCGGAATGGGCGCCGCCCACCATGATCGTGCGCACGCTTCCGGCCGGTACCTGGGCCTGCCTGGTGCACGTGGGCGGGTACGATAGCATCCAGTCGACCTACGACGCATTGTTGGGGCAAGCCCTGCCGCGTCGCGGCATCGAGCTCGCCGACGAACCCACGGTAGAGGTCACCCTCGACGATCCGCGCACCACGCCCCCCGATCGGCTGCGCACGGACATTCGCGTACGACTCACATGACCACCAAACGCCAACGTGCCACGCGCCCCATCGAGCCGCGCATCGTGGTGCTTACCGAACCGAAGGGAAACGCCTACCCCCCGGGGCGCATGCTGATCGCCTCTCCGGACACGATCGCCGCCATCGTGCAGCACATTCCGCGCGGACGGGTGTTGCGGCTCGGCGATTTGCGTGCAGCACTCGCGGCCGCGTACGACGCGAACTACACCTGTCCCATGACCACCGGCATTTTTCTGCGCATGCTCGCCGAAGACGTCGACCGCGCTGGAACCGGTGACGACATGCCCTGGTGGCGCGTGGTGCGGGACAACGGCGCACTCCTCGACAAACTGCCCGGGGGTGCCGCAGGGCAGCAGCAACGGCTGGAGCGCGACGGCATTGTGGTACCGACCTCCAAGAGCAAACGGGTGCCGGCAGTGGCCGAGCGGGCGTGGGTGCCGTAGCGGGCGGGCACCGCTTGGCTGCTACGCCTCGCGTCGGCCGGTGGCCAGCGCGTCGCGGGCACGCCACTCCAACGCGGCCAAGCTCCCCACGATGAACCCCTCGCCGGCCAGATGGAGCACGCCGAACACCGTCGCCACCGGCGCGAAGTGGACCGCGGCCAGCAGACAGCCGAGCGCCCAGCTGGCGTTGGCCACCACCAGTGCCACCCATCAGCCCGGCACGACTATCGACCCACAGTAGATCTCGCATCATCAGGTCCGTGATGAGGCGCGGCGCGCCAGCATCCAGCGCACCGCGCGACGTACCGTGGCATGCAGTACGAAGGACATGGTGGCGAGACCGCTCGCGATGATCCGCAGCAGGACGCCGCCAAACACCATGCCGAGTGCCGCGATGAACCCCAGCAGATACTCAGCACGACAGACCGGCAACAACAAGCCCACCAGTGGGAGCGCCACAAAGAGAAACGACGAGACGTTGTCGTATCCCGTCAGGTACCCTGTGGCCATCGCGGCACCGTACAACGCGCCCCCCACAAACGCCGCGGCGGCGATACGTAGCGCAGCGTCGGCGCGCACCGCATCGGGACCAGACGCGAACAGACGACGCTGCACACGACCGGTGAGCCAGATAAGTTTCCCCACGGTCCACGCCGCCGCCGACACTCCTCCGCACTATTTGCTGGCGTCAGGGTAACCGAACGAAGGGAAGCTGCCGATCGTATCAAGAAGGGTGGCGAGGGTCTCTCCAATGGTATTCCCTGCATGGCACTTCCGGACGATCCGCTACAGCATGCTCAACAGGCGGCGCTCGTGCTGTTGTCACGGCTCATGCCCTTCCTGTGGACGCCCATCTTCGCGTTCGGGATTGTCATGCGCTGGGGTGAGGTCGAGCAGCGGCCGCTGTTTGTGCTGATCATGACCGGCGTGCCGCTGCTGGGCGGAATACTGCGCCTGCCCAACTGGGGCGCCGAGCGACGCGCGTGGATCGCGATCGTCGTGATCATGGTCATGTCGCTTCCGGCCATGGTCGTCAACGGGCCGCGCACCCTCACCACCATGGCCGTCGCCCTCGTCGTGACGCTGGCCATGATGTTTCAGCACGTCCAGTCCGCCATCGTCATCCTTGGCGCCTTTCTCGCGGCCGCCATGGCGGGGCTCTGGCTTGCGTCGCAGGGGGTGCTCACCCCGGCGCTGCCCGACGACCAACTCCCCATTCGCTACCGCCTCATTACGCTCGGCGTGACCTTTTCCGGGCTCTGGTTCAGTGCCCGCGTCGTGCAACGTACGGTGCAGATTTATCGCGACGCGCACGCCGCCGCAGAACAGCGACACGAAGCGATGCTCGAGGCCCAGCGTGAGGCTGAATTGCTCCAACGGCGCGAACTCGTGAACACAGTGACGACCGGCCTCACTCACGATCTCGCCAACGTCGTGCAGGTCATGACCTCCACCGCCGAACTGCTGGAAGGCGAGCCGCTGCGCGCAGAAGCGCAACGATCGGTGCAAGATCTCCAGCGCGTGGGGAACGAGGCTGCATTGCGATTGCGAGCCGTTCTGACGGTCGGGCGCCCCCCTTCGGACTTCGAACAGCAGACATCGGTCGACGAACTGTTTCCGCGCCTCGATCTGCTGCTGCGCCCATTGCTGGGCCGCCGTGTTCAGCTGACGCTGCAGGCTGACACAGCGCTCCCGCTGCTGGCCATCGACCGTGGTCGCCTCGAGCAGATCCTGCTCAACCTCGCCATCAACGCGCGCGACGCGATGCCGGATGGCGGGACGCTGCGCATCGCGGCGAAGGCGGCAAACGGGGGCGCGGCCATCGACGTCACCGACACCGGCGTCGGCATTGCCCCGGCGCTTCAGGCGCGCGTCTGGGAGCCGTTCTACACCACCAAGTCTGCCGAACGCGGCACCGGGCTCGGGCTCGCCATGGTCTCGCGCATTCTCGAAAGCACGGGCGGACGCATACAACTCACGAGCGTGCTCGGCGTGGGTACCACGTTCTCGCTGTGGGTACCCGCCGTAGCCGACACACTCTAGCCGCCGAGGCGTTCGCCGCGAGCCAGCCATCGAAGTCCTGCAGCGCCGGGGAAGCCAAGGCCGCGGTACGTGTCGAAGGGCACGTCACAGCAGTGCACCGTGCAACAGATGGCGCGCGCGATGTTGGAGGCCTGCACGCCTTCGCGCTCGGCACTGATAGGCTCCCAGCAGTTGGTCACCACCAAGGCGCCATAAGCACCGGCCAACGCCGCACCGAGCGTCTCCGGCTTGTGGGCGTTACCGGCAACGACTTCGATACCAAGCGCTGCCAAGGCATTGGCCTTGTCCGACTCCGGGTTACGCGAACGGCACGCGCAACGACGCCGCTGGAGGGGTCGGCCGCGAGGGCCCATGCCAATCCGCCACCCTGGGCACCGGTCGCGCCGAAAACGGCGAGGATCTTCTGGGACATCCATGCTCCGAGTCAACACGTTCAGCGATGAGGTATAGGCGTCCCGCGTTGAAACTCCCGTTGATGGTGCCTCGCCAGCGGTCCGGCCCGGCTCGGCGGCGCCCATATTCTGGCGCCCGGAATCCTTGGTCCGTATGCTTTGCCGGGATGGTCCCCCCAGCCGGTACCGAGCGCATGAAACCTGTCAGCGAATTACTCAAGAAGCATGACGGCACGCTGTGGCATGTGACACCCGACATGACGGTGTACGCCGCCGTCGAAACGCTCGCCCGGCTCGACGCCGGTGCGCTGCTCGTCATGGATGGCGACCGTCTCGCCGGCGTTTTCTCGGAGCGTGATTACACGCGCAAGATCACGCTGGCGGGCCGCAACTCGAAGGAGACGTTCGTGTCGGAGATCATGACGGCGAACGTCATCACCGTGAACGCCACGACGCGCACGCGCGAGTGCATGTCACTGATGAGCGCGCGCAGAATCCGACACCTTCCCGTGGTCGAAGGCGAGCGCGTGCTGGGCATGATTTCCATTCGCGACATCATGGACGACATCATCGCCGACCATGAGCACACGATCGCGTCGCTCGAGAGCTACATCCAGTCGTAGCGCGCTGGTCGCGCGGGCATGGTCAGTTGTCAGCGAACAGCTCGGCGATCGTCATGGCAACCCCCGGCAACACGCTGTCTCCCAAGAGCGTGTCATGCAGCGCGAGGACCGACACGGTGCCATCGGCTCGAAGAACCACGACCCGCTTGCGCTCCGGATGACGGGCCAGCGTAAACCTGGATCGAGCGTGGCGAGGCGACCGCGCCTGGTGGCCCATCCATTCGCCTGCTGCTGTTTCGACAGATGAATACCCAGCGCCATGCCGAGCCGGAGGGCGCAGAACGCACGTACCGTCAGCGCACCGTCAGTGCGTTACGACAATAGAGTACGTCGCGCGCGCGCCAGTCGCTGCACCCCGTCGCGCAGCAAGTCACTGTCGTAGTGGGCAAAGCTGAGCCGCAGCGTGTCGCCAAACTGGCCATCCGTCGCGAAGCGCGGACCGACGTGGAACGCCACACCGGCTTCACGCGCGACTGGTAGCAGTTCCACGACCGACACGCCGGGCAGCTGCACCCACACGAAGTACCCGCCGCTCGGTTCCGCAAAGCGCGCGTCAGGAATGGCATCCCGCAGCGCCTCACAGAGGACGCGACTGCGTTCGGCGTATACCAACTTCACGTCGTCGAGCACGCGGTCGGCCAAGCCGAGGGTGATGAGGCTGTGCGCCACGCCCGAGGTGAACGGGTTGAGCCCTCCGCCGCTTTGTACGAGCCCGGAGTTCATGAGGTGCTCGAGAAGCGCTGGCGCGCCGTGCACCCAGCCGAGTCGTAGCCCCGGCGCGCAGATCTTGGAGAACGAGCCGAGCGATAGCACACGGGCGTCGCTGGCATACGTGGCCAGCGACGGCGGCGGCGCACCGAAGTCCAGCAGCTGGTACACCTCGTCGGCGACGACGAGCACGTCGTGTGCCGCGCAGGCCGCCAGCAGCTGCTCCCGTCGCGCCGCGGACAGCGTGATGCCGGTGGGATTCTGAAACGACGGAATGGTGTAGAGCAGCGCCGGCCGGTGAGTGGCCAGGGCGTCGTAAAGCGCGTCGATCCGCATCCCTTCGTGATCGATGGGAATGCCCACCACGCGCAGCCGGTGATCACGGAAGATGTCGAGCGCGAGAAAGTACGTGGGCGCTTCGACGAAGATGGTGTCGCCGGGCGAGGCGAAACGCGTGCAACACAGACTGAGCGCCTGCGAGTTGCCGCAGGTCGTCATGAGCTGCGACGCAGCTACCGGGGCAGCGTATCGCCGCGTGAGGAACGCCGCGAGCGCGTTCAAGAACGGCGCTTCGCCCTGATCGTCGCCGTAGCGCAACCACAGGGGATCGCGCTGCGCCAGAACGTGCTCGGCGGCCGTCTGCAGCGCAGACACTGGCAGCAGCGACAGCGACGGTTGGCCTTTGCCGAAGTCGATGGTGGGCGGCACGAGGGTGTCGGTTGGCACGGGGTCTCCACATGTGAACACTGGCAGCGTCACAGCGAAGCTACACCGTGGCGCGGCCGAATGACGCCCCAACAGCAGCACCGGCGCGCGCTCGTGCTCTGGATCATGGGTGTGGTCGATCTCATTGTGTGGCCCGGTGATGTTCGGCGCGTGTACGATGTAGCATTCCTGACTTGCGCCATGGCCGCTGCGCTGGTCAGTACGCGTGCGCGTCGCGACGTCCCTGCGGCGCGTGGCCGTGTTTCGCCGTCCTCATGCTGTTCATCGACTGGACCACCCACTGGCAGCTGGGCACGCTCACCTCCGTCGGCGTGCCGTAGCACTCTCGTAGGGGCTCGACCGTCTGCTGGTGCGCACGATGCCGTCATTCGATGCCCTCAGCCGCGAGGGACTGGTGGGCACCTATGCAATACCGCCGCTTCCGCACTGTCTGCTCTCGGCGTCCGGTACCACCTCGCTCGTGCTGGGCACAACGCTCGCGCGCGTGCCACGTCTTTCGCGCAGGCAGCTGGAACCATTCATCGCCACCGGGCGGCGCGCGCTCACGTGGTCCCTGCCGCACATGGCCGTGCCGATGTCGCTGTACGCCAAAGGGGCCAACCAGCAACTGTCGCCGGTGTCGGCAATGCTCGTAGGTGTCGCGCTCTTTGCCGGGGCGGTGGCGTGGTCACAGCGGGATCGTGACCGCCCCGACTTCTTCGAACAGCTCATGTGCAAGGCGGCGGGAATCACGCCACAACGGTTGGCGGTGAAATCGCGCGTTCCAGCAACCTTCACGACGCGCTGAACTATCCAGTCCGCGTGCACTATCGTACCGTTGTAGCCGGTACCCTTCACACGGAGTTTGCATGACCCCTCATCAATGGCGCCGTAACGCTGCGGCGCACGTGCTCGCCCTCGCCGCCGCGGCAGTGCCTGTGGCCGGCGCCCACGCGCAGGGAGCCCCCGGCGCCAACGCCGGTCTGCCACTCAAGGCCGCGCGCACCCACACCTTCACCACCACGAAAGGCACGTGGATGAGCGTGGACATCTCCCCCGATGGCGGCACGCTCGTCTTCGACCTGCTCGGCGACCTCTACACCATGCCCGCGGCCGGCGGCAAAGCCACGCGCCTCACCAGCGGCATGGCCTACGACGCGCAGCCGCGCTTTGCGCCCGATGGCAAATCGGTCGTGTTCGTCTCCGATCGATCGGGCGGGGAGAATCTCTGGACGCTGTCGCTCGCCGATCGCGACAGCACGCAGGTGACCAAGGGAAACAACAATCTCTACACGTCGCCCGAGTACACCCCCGACGGCAAGTACATCGTGGCGTCGCGCTCCGGTGGACTGGGCGGCCCTGCCAAGCTGTGGATGTACCATGTGGACGGTGGCAGCGGCGTGCCGCTCACCACGCAGCCCGTCGCGCCGCCCAATCAGAAGCAACTGGGCGCCACCTTCGGCAAGGACCCGCGCTACATGTGGTTCGCCACGCGCACGGGCGACTGGCAGTACAACAGCATCGGCCCCCAGTTCCAGCTCGCCGTGTGGGACAAGGAAACGGGGCGCGTGTCGCAGATGAGCACACGCTACGGTTCGGGCGCACGCCCGGCACTGTCCCCCGATGGCAAGTGGCTCGTGTACGCCACGCGCTTCGAGACCAAGACGGGGCTCATGCTGCGCAACCTCGACACGCAGCAGGAAGAGTGGCTCGCCTATCCCGTGCAGCGCGACGACATGGAATCGCGCACGCCCATGGACGCGTATCCGGGGTACAGCTTCACCCCCGACGCCAAGGCCATCGTGGTGAGCTACGGCGGCGAGTTCTGGCGTGTGCCCATCGACAAGAGTGCACCGGTCAAAATTCCGTTCGAGGCCGAAGTGAAGCTCGAGATGGGCCCCGAAGTGAAGTTCGCCTACAAGGTGGACACCGCGCCCACCTTCACGGCGCGTCAGATTCGCGACGTGCAACCGTCTCCCGACGGCAAGTCACTTGCATTCACGGCGCTCGACCGTGTGTACGTCATGGCCTTCGCCGATATGAAGCCGGCACGTGTCTCGAATGCGACCACCGGTGAGTTCAACCCCGTCTGGTCGCCCGACGGCAAGTCGCTCGCGTGGGTCACGTGGGAAGACGCACGCGGTGGGCATATCGTGCGCGCCGATCGTGACGCCAAAAACGTGTGGCGCACCCGTGTGCTCACCGCCACCGCAGGGCTGTATACCGATCTTGTGTGGTCGCCCACCGGCACACGGTTGGTCGCGTTGCGTGCCGCGGCACGCGAAATGCAAGAAGCGGGTGGAGCGTTCTTCGGCCCGGCCGCAGCAGAACTGGTGTGGCTCCCGGCCGCGGGAGGCACCATTTCCGTGATTGCGCCGTCAGGCGGACTCGGCACGCCGCACTTCACCAACGACACGACGCGCATCTTTGCCTACAGCGTCAGCGGCGGCCTGCAAAGCTTTCGCTGGGACGGCACCGACATCAAGATGCATCTGCGCGTCACGGGCCCCATGCCGCCCAACGCCGGCAACCTCGACGGCGCCCTCGTGGCCAAAGAAGCGAAGCTCACCTTTGGCGGTCGCTCCGCGCGCCCCATCAGCCAGGGCATGCACCTGGACGACGGACACGACATGGAGCCCACGCCGTCGGCCCCACCGGCGTCGCTCATTGTCATGTCGCCCAATGGCGATGTCGCGCTGGCCACCGTGGGCATGGACATCTACACCGTCACCGTGCCGCAGGTTGGTGCCACCGCGCCTACCGTGAGTGTGGCGGCGCCGGCGGCGGCGGCGGTGCCCGTGAAGAAGCTCAACACCATTGGTGGTGAATTTGCCACCTGGTCACGCGATGGCCGCAAGGTGCACTGGGCGTTGGGCAACGCGCTGTTCACGTACGATCTCGATCGCGCCAAAGTGGTGGACGACTCACTCAAGGCCGACGATCGTCGCAAGACGCGCCTGCGTGCCGACACCACCAAGGCGGTGAAGGACAGCATCGCACGCAGTGACTCCGTTGCCAAGGCCGACACCACCAAGAAAACTCCGCCGGGTTACAAGGCCGCCGAAGTGCGTGTGGTGGTGACCGGTCAGCGCGACATGCCCACGGGCACCGTGGTACTGCGCGGTGGCAAGGCCATCACCATGAAGGGCAAGGAGATCATCGAGAACGCCGACATCGTGGTGCGCAACCAGCGCATTGTGGCGGTGGGCGCGCGCGGCACGGTGAGCATCCCCGACGGCGCCAAGGTTATCGACGTGACCGGCAAGGTGCTCATGCCCGGCATGGTGGACACGCACTATCACCCGCAGTGGCTCACCCCCAACGTGCACAACACGCAAACGTGGCAATATCTCGCGACGCTGGCGTACGGTACGACTACCACGCGTGATCCGCAAACCGCCACGACCGACTTTCTGTCGTACAGCGATCGGGTGGAGAACGGCGAGATGATCGGGCCGCGCATTTATACAACGGGCCCGGGAGTATTCAGCGCCGAACCGGTGCGTGACCTGGAACATGCGCGCGAAATTCTCACGCGTTACGCCAAGTACTACGACACCAAAACGCTCAAGATGTACATGAGCGGCAATCGCCAGCAGCGGCAGTGGATCATCATGGCCGCGAAGGAGCTGGGGATCATGCCCACCACCGAAGGTGGACTCGATCAGAAGCTCAACATCACGCACGGCATCGATGGCTACCCGGGCATCGAGCATACGCTGCCCATCACGCCCAAGTTCGACGACGTCTTCGAGTGGTACAAGGCCACGCAGGTGGTCAACTCGCCCACGCTCGTCGTGGAGTACGGCGGCCCGTTTGGTGAAGGGTGGTTCTACCAGACCGAAGACCTGCTCAGCGACGCCAAGCTGCGCCGCTTCACGCATCCGGTAGACTTCGACAGCAAGGTGCGTCGTCGTGGCAGCGGCAACGCGCCTGGCCCCGCGGGCTTTGCCGTGAAAGAGGAGTACGCCATGTGGCAGCACGCCGAGGATCTCGCCAAGACGGTGGAGCGTGGCGGACGCATTGGCATTGGCAGCCATGGTCAGCTGCAGGGGCTGGGCATGCACTGGGAGCTGTGGCTCGTGCAGTCAGGGGGCATGAGCACACACGACGCGCTGCGTGCCGCAACCATCGTAGGCGCCGAAGCGATTGGCTTGGGCAGCGAAGTGGGCTCACTCGAAGCCGGCAAGTTTGCCGACCTGCTGGTACTCGATGCCGACCCACTGGTGAACATCCGCAACAGCAACACGCTGCGCATGGTCATGGTGAACGGTCGGCTGTTCGATGCCAATACGCTCGACGAGCTGCATCCGCGCGCGAAGCCGCTGGTGAAGCAGCCGTGGAGCTACACGGTGCCGGCGGCGGGGGCGGGGATTCGGCCGTAACGCGCCGTCAGCGAGTATCGATGAAATGCGACGGGGAGAACGGGAGTGTTTACTCCTGTTCTCCCCGTGTCATGTGGTGCAGCAACTACGCTCGTGAGGTGCGGTTACTTCGCCGCCTTGATCAACCGCTCCTGCACCGCGCGCAGCGGTAGCGTGGGGGCGCCGGTGATGTTCCACGCGTTGAACACCACGACCATGTCCTGATCGGGGAACGCCATGGGGAACTGCCCGCCAAAACCCGAGCCGGCCCAGATGAACTTGTCCTTCTGCACGGGATTGCTGTACAGCCACCACTTGTAGCCGTACTGCGGCGCACCGGCGCGCGTGCTCGTGGGAATGTGCGGCGTGACCGACTCGCGCACCCACGCTTCCGACACGACCGTCGCGCCGTTCCAGCGGCCACCCTGCAGCCAGAGCTGCCAGATGCGCGCGAGGTCACGCGCTTCGAGATAGAGCCCCCCTTCGGTGTCGATGGTCCCCGACGGCGTGCGCTTCCACTGCCAGTTGGTAATGCCCAATGGCGCAAAGAGATGACGCGCCGCGTACTCCTCGATATCCACACCGGTGGCGCGGAAGAAGATATGCGCCAGCAGCGCGCTCTCACCGCTGCTGTAATTGAACCTGGTACCCGGCTCGCGCATCATGGGCCGGTCGATGGTGAACTTGACCCAGTCCGGGCTGGCCTCGAGGGCACCGGCCGTGTTGTTCGGATCGCTGTACGGTATGCTTTCGTTCCAGTCGAACCCGCCCGACATCGTGAGCAGATGACGAATGGTCACACGCCGCTTGCGATCATCGAGGTTCGCCACCGTGGTGGTGTCCCAATACTTGAGAATGGGCGTGTTGATATCCGGGAAGTCGCCGCGTGTGATCGCTGCGCCAATGACCGCCGACGCCACCGTTTTGGACACCGACTGCAGCGTGTGCAACGTGCCGCGCCGGTAGGTGGGGTGCCACCACGGATTGAAGTAGTTGAACGGCCCCGTGGGATCGTGCGAGTTGTTGAGCGAAGAGCTCGAGCGCAACGAATCACCGTAAATGCGGTCGTAGTCGCGCGCGTACGTCTTGTCCATCACGATTTGGCCGCGACGGATGACGAGCATGCGATCGATGTTGCCGTATTTCCCCGCCGTGATCTCGGCGTTGAGGCTATCGAGCACCGCGGCGTTGAGGCCGACCTTCTGCGGTGTAGAGGTGGGCCACGTGAACGGCTTGGGCTGAGCACCAAGCGACGAGGCCATGAGCAGCGCGAGCGCGGCGGCGGGGAGGGGGAGGCGGGTCATGGGGGTGAATGTACAGGCGGGGCGGGGGGGCTGCTCTTTGTGCTATCCGCCTTTACTGCCACTGCGGTTCGGGTTTGACCTGCTACTGCGGTTTTGGACGGCCACGGCGGTTCTGGACAGCGACTGCGGTTGGGGAACACTGCGGTTGGGGTTGGTGCGGAAGGCGCCGCCCGGCTTTGCCGGATCGGCGCCTCTTTGGTGGTTGGGGTACTGCTACTGCGGTTGGGGGTGTAACGGTCAGGGGGTGGCGTACGTGGGATATCACGTGCGGCGAAACGATGACACATCCTTTTGAGTCGCATGCCATCGTGCGTCGTGATCCCTTGCCATTTTCCCCTGTCTCGGCGCACACTATGGCCATGCCCGCGCTTCTGCCCCGTGTCTGGACCGCTGCCGAGGTGCAGGCGCTTCCGGACGACCCGTCGCACTTGTACGAGTGCGTGGACGGGGTGCTGCTCGTGAGCCCCACGCCACGACTGGCTCATCAGGGCGCGGTCACGGCGTTGGTCATTCTGCTCGAGTCGCTCGCGCGCCCGGCAGGAGTCGGCACGGTATTCGTGTCACCGTCGGAGTGGGTACTCGACGCGCACACGTTGGTGCACCCCGACCTGTATGTGGTCCCTCTTACGGACGGCCGACGGCCGCGAACCAACGAGGAGCGCGGTCACGCGCTGCTGTTTGTCGAGGTCTTGTCACCCAGTACGGCGCGCTTCGATCGGGTGGTGAAGCGTGATCGCTATGTGCGGGCCAATATCGAGTATTGGATTGTCGATCTCGATTCGCGTGTGGTGGAGCGATGGATGCCCGGCGACGAGCGGCCCACGATTCGTGAGGCGCAAATCACCTGGCAGCCAAGCGGCGCGTTGCAGCCAATAGTGATCGAACTGGAGCCGTTCTTTTCTGAAGTGCTGGGCCCTGCGTAACGCGTTCTGGCATCAAGCAGGGCGTGCGTCGCGGTTCACACCGGTGGCGCAACCTTGAACGGATTCACCACCGTCAGTTCATCAATCTGCTGCCCATGCTGCAAGTCTTCCGTGAGCAGCGTGCGACAGCCAAGCGTCTGCGCACTCGCGACAATCAACGAGTCCCACCACGACAACGTGTAGCGCGACTCGATGAACCAGGCGCGTTCAAGAATGAGACTGTTGATCTCAATGGGCGCCCACGGCATCAGCGCGCGCACTTCACGCTGCGCTTCCGCTGGTGACATACCCTGACGGAGCTTACGCGTAACGGTGACATAGAACTCCTGCAGCACCTGCACGCTTATCCGACCGGTTTGGCGCTCCCACAACACGGTCATCCAGTCGCGCGCCGCCGCATGCTTTACGCCGGCGCCAGCGTCGACCGCGTACACTAGGACGTTGGTGTCAACGAAGATTGGTGCGGTCATGCAGCTCGTCGCGTGAAGGGTACGCCGAGCCATCGGCATTGAGTGGCCGGCGCTCGCGCACCAGGAACTGCCGCATTTCCGTTTGGTACGTCACCTGCCGACGCATCTGCTCCTGGAGCAGATCGCCCAGCATGCGCGACACGCTGATGTCGAGCTCAGCCGCCCTTACGCGCGCCCAGCGGGCGACCTCTTCGTCGAGGGTTACCGTGACGTTCTTCATGACACGAATTTAGTGTTACACGATTTTCGTGTCAATGCTGTGCCGGCTTTCTCGGCGACGTAGACCCGCACCTGGGCTATTTCGCCATCTGTTGATGAACGATCTCACGATTACCCGCGCCGAGCCGAGATGGTAGACTCCCGCACGCCCCCGCACGCCCCGGATGACCGCTCCGCTCCGCGACCTGCTCCAGCGCGCCCTCGGCGACACCGTTCCGCTCCAACGCGAGCAGGGCGGTGGCGGCATGTCGCGCGTCTTCCTGGCGCGCGACGAAGCGCTGGAGCGTGACGTCGTGGTCAAGGTGTTGTCCCCCGAGCTGGCGGCGGGGCTCAGCGCCGAGCGGTTCACGCGCGAGATCAAGCTGGCGGCGTCGCTGCAAGAACCGCACATCGTGCCGGTGCTCACCGCGGGCGCCACCAGCGACGGGCTCCCGTGGTTCACCATGCCGTTCGTTTCCGGTGAATCGCTGCGCGTGGTGCTCGCGCGCGGAGCGGTCCCCACGGCCGAAGCGCTGGGCATTCTGCGCAACGTGGCGCAGGCGCTCGCCTACGCCCATGCACGTGGCATCGTGCATCGCGACATCAAGCCCGACAACGTGCTGCTCTCGAGCGGCACGGCGGTGGTGGCCGACTTTGGCATTGCCAAAGCGCTCAATGCATCCCGTACGCAGGCGAACGACACGGGCAACGGCTTCGCGCTCACACAAGCCGGCATGGCCATTGGGACCCCCGCCTACATGGCGCCCGAGCAAGCCACCGGTGACAGCAACACCGATCACCGCGCCGACATTTATGCATGGGGCGTGCTCGCCTACGAACTGTTGCAGGGCGCGCATCCGTTTGCCGATCGTACCACTCCCGCCACGATGACCGCGGCGCACATCGCGACGCCGGCGCCGGCCCTCACGGCATCGGGTGCATCGCCTGCCGTGCGCGCGCTCGTGGCGCAGTGTCTGGCGAAAGATCCCAACGAGCGCCCGTCGAGCATGGAGGCGGTGCTCGCCGCGTTGTCTACCAGTGGCGAGGTGACGGACGCGACTGCGGGCACGGCTGCGCCATCGCGTGCACCGCTGGCCTTGGGAGTTGTCGCCCTCGTGGCACTCGCGGCCGGTGCACTGTGGTGGCGTGCACAGTCGCCCTCTTCCGCGAGCAGTGCGGCCGCGACGGCTCCCACCGCAGAAAGCGACGCCTCACTCGCCGTCATTCCGGTTGCGTCGGTCGGTGGTGACACCGCCAACACGTATCTCGCCGAAGGCATTGCCGACGAACTCACGACCGTGCTGTCGCGCGTACCCGGGCTGCGTCTTGCCGGCCGCGCGACGTCCGCGCGCTTCAAGAAGTCCACACTGTCGGCCCAACAGCTGGGCGACACCCTCGGCGTGCGCACCATTCTGCTCGGCAGTTTGCGGCGCGACGGTAACCGGGTGCGCGTCACCGCCGAGTTGAGCAACGCGAGCGACGGACGCGTGCTCTGGCAGGATACGTTCGAGCAGGACGCGCGCGACGTCTTCCGCATGCAGGAGCTGCTGGCGCAGGCTATTGGTGCGCAGCTGCAGCTCCGTCTTGGTGGCACCGCAGTCAGCGCAGGCACCAGCAATCCGGAGGCGTACGAGCAGTACCTGCGTGGCATGCAGGTGTATCGCAACCGAGGACCGGTGTTCACCGACGCCGAGCGCTATTTCGACGCCGCTATTCGCGCTGATTCATCGTTCGCGCGCGCGTGGGCCGGAAAGTCCATCGCGCTCATGGCGACCCCGTACTACGCGCTCCGCCACATGCGCGATGTCATACCCGTGGCGCGTGTAGCGGCGGCGCGCGCCTTGGCGCTCGACTCGCTCAACCCCGATGTGCACATCTCGCTCTCCGCCATCGCCGCCGAAGAGTTCGATTGGGCGAATGCGGAGCGGGAAGCGAAACGGGCTATCGCCCTCGACTCCACGAACTCCATTGCCTATTGGCGGCTTGGCTTCAACCGGAGCAATCAGGGGCGGGTGGCCGACGCGCTGGTGGCGTTCACGCGGGCACGTGAACTGGACCCGCTGTCGGGAATCATTCTGGCCTGGGAAGGCGCCACGCTGGCGAGCGCTGGGCGTTTTGATGAGGGCGTGGCCGTGGCGATTCGCGCGCGCGACCTCGCGCCAACCGTGATGCCCATTCAGACCATCATGCTGAGCACGTTTGCCATGGCGGGTCGCCATGCCGAAGCCGCCGAGCGTGCGGCAGAGTTGGCGCCGCTCGTGAGTGACCCCATGTACCTCGGCGGGATGGCGCGGTCGCTCGCCGCCGTCGGCAAGTTGCGCGAAGCCTCAAGCATTGCGCAACGCCTCGAACGCATGGGCAACGATGTGCGCGGCGTGTGGTACGGCCGTATGAGCTCGCGCCTCGTAAGTGGAGATACCAGCGGTGCGCTCACCGCGCTTGAGGCCGCGGCCGCCATCGACGGCGACCTCGTGCCGTCGGTCATTCTCGCCAACCCGTGGTACGATGGCATTCGCACCACGCCGCGCTTCACGGCGGCGATGAAGCGGTACAATCTTGAGAATTCGCCGTTGGTGCAGACGAATGGTGGGCGGTTGCGGTAAAGTCTGCGCTAACCGGCGGTACTGCCACTGCGGTTCGGGTTTGACCTGCTACTGCGGTTTTTGGACGGCCACTGCGGTTCTGGACAGCCACGGCGGTTGGGGAACACTGCGGTTGGGGTTGGTGCGGAAGGCGCCGTCCGGCTTCGCCGGATCGGCGCCTTTTGGGTGGTTGGGGTACTGCTACTGCGGTTCTACAGCTACAGGGGTCAGAGTCCTTTTGCGATGTCGTTGAAGGCCGGTTGCCGCAGCGTAAGCCGCACCCCTCGCAGCGGCGTTCGACAAAGGGGTCAGAGTCCTTGGCATCACCGGAGGGTCGGGGGGCTTCCAGGGGTCAGAGTCGTTTGGGGGTCAGAGTCGTTTGTGGCTTCCAGGGGTCAGAGTCGTTTGGGGGTCAGAGTCGTTTACCGCCGCCTCAGAGATCAGGCTACCGCAGCGTAAGCCGCACCCCTTGCAGCGGCTTCGGAGTCTGCGGCGCGGGAGCCGGTGCCCCCGTGGCATCAAGCAGCTTGGCATGTTCGGTGGCGGTGAGGGAGTCGCCCTGCACCCTGATCTGCATCGTGAGCTCCAGGCGCCCCGTATACTGATGCGTTGCCCGGTCGGCCGATAGCTCCACCCACTTGGCTTCAATGCGGTCTCCGCGATTCACCCAGATGCCCTTGCCGTCACTGTCGCTACTGCGCGCATTGCCGGCATCCGGATTGGCCTGCTGCATGGTGCCGTCGCCGTTGAACACGTACAGGTGGTGCGGAAACGGCGCGTTCGGGTCGTGCACCAGCCAGGTCCCTACAATCGGATGGACCGGGGCCGCGTGTTCGCGTTCGTCTTCGCACCCCACCGCGCTCGTCGCGCCGGCGAGCAGCATCGGGAGAATGACCAGCTTGCCGAGTGAGCGCATGAGTTCGAGGGTCAGTGTCGTTGAGTGGTCGGCCGACATGGGGTCCGTCACGACCAGGACCTGACCCCGGGGGCAGAAGACTAGGTGTCTGCTCGCGATTGCCAGACAGTTGGATCACGTCGTACGTGAAGGCATGCGATGGCCACGATTGCACTCGCTTCGACGATGAAGTACATGACGTAAGGAAATCGACATACCATTGGGCCGCCGCTTCGATATCCGCCTGCGCCTCATTCCGAAGAAAAAGGCGCGGCGTCATTCGCCGCGCCTCTTCAGTCCCGCCTCGATCTCGTCGAGTGCCTCGCGCCATGGGCGTCCCGGCTGCCCGTCGGCCCGGAAGGCGGCCATTCTTCGATCCAGCTCCTTGGCGTGCGACTCGAGTATCGGCACAGACTCGGGTGCCTCTTGTGCGAGGCTATCCCAGATGTCCTCAACGCGCTGGAGGCGCTCCTCCGGACTGAGCGCTGAGTAGTCCAAGTGCGGATGGGCCATGAGTTGGAATTTGGGCCGATCCCGTTGGCACGGCAAGCAGAGCCGAAGGACCTGTACTCCGACCGGCCTGAATCATCCGCCTCGCAGGGGGAACCACGGCACAGCGTACCGCAGCGTGAGCTCCAGCCGCCCGGCGTGCAGCGCGCTCGCCCGCTACACCAAGCTCCACCCCAGCGCCGCGATGCACGTCACCACGAGGGCGACACTGACCCACCCCAACCGGTTGGCCCACGGCGTGGCGCGCAACGGCCCCATGATGCTTGCGTCGGCGCTGAGCCGCATGAGCGCGATCAGATGCAGCGGCAGCACCACCGCGTTGAGCACCTGGCTCGAGTAGATGAGCGGGATAAGCGGCAGTCCGGGGAGCGACACGACATTCACCGCCGGCACCGTCAACCCGACGAACGCGGCGTAGAACCACTGGAAGTGCCGTGCATCGAGATCGAGCGACGCCGGCTCTCCGGCCCCCTCGGCGATCGAGTAGGCCGTAGCGATGGGAACGATGGCGGCGGCGAGCAGCGACGCGCCCAGCAGCCCGGCGCCGAAAAACACCGTGGCAAACGAGCCCGCCAGCGGACGTAACGCTGCCGCGGCATCGGCGGCCGTTTCAATGTGCACCCCTGCCTAGTGCAGCGTCGCGGCACAGGCCACCGCGATCGCGAGCCCAATCACGCCTGTGAGTACCGACCCGATGATCACGTCCCAGCGGGCAAAGCGCAGCGAGTCCGTGGTGATACGTTTGTCGACCGCGTACGACTGAATGAACGCCAGCCCCCACGGCGCGAGCGTCGTGCCCAATGACGCCGCGCTTCAAGGGGTCAGAGTCGTGGGCATCGCCGGAGGGTCGGGGGGCAACAAGGGGTCAGAGTCGTTTGGGGGTCAGCGTCGTTTACCGCTCTGGCTCCGCGCCGCCGGGGGGACGATCGATACGATACAGCACGTGGGTAGACGGCGTCCCGTGCACCACAAAATCATCTTCGCGTGCAAAAACAGCGCCGATTTTTTCGACGGCCTTTCGTGAGCGCCAGTTGGTTTTGCCAATGTGAAACCACACCGTGTCCACGTACTGAAAGGCGTGGTCGAGCATCAACCGCTTGAGCTCGCCGTTGGTGGTGCCACCCCAATGCGTACGCGCGAGGAACGTGAAGCCAATGCACACCGAGCGCTCATCCGGCTTGCTCTCGTAGTAGCGCGAGGAGCCAATCACCTCCCCGGTGGCGCGATCGATGACCACGAACGCGGTGCCACACGCCAGCGCACTCGCAAAAAAGCCGGCTTCGAAGACCGGGCGCAGATAGCGCGTGGGCTCCGGATGAATGGCCCAGATCTCAGGGTCGGCCGCGGCCACATACAGCGGGTCGAAGTCGTCCGCACGGAGCGGGCGCACGAGCAGCGTGGGGCCGACGAGGGTCGGTTGCCAGTCGGGAGCGGTCATGACAGAGCTTGCACCGTCACAGAAGGTCGCGCCAGCCCTTGCAATCAGCCGAGACAAAACCTTACTATTAGCCGCTATTAAACCTTGCAATCAGCCGCTCATAAGGGTTACGATTAGCCGCATGTCAGACCCGGCCGATTTTCCCCGATTCGCCGAAGCACGGCTGCTCGAAGCGCTGGCTGACTCGCCGGCCGTGCTCGTGCATGGACCGCGTCAATCGGGCAAAACCACGCTCGCCAGAACCGTGGGAGACCGGCTGGGCTACGCGTACCTCACGTGCGACGACGACACGGTCCGTGCCGCGGCACTATCGGACCCCGTAGGCTTCGTGGCGGATCTCCCGGCGCGCGCGATCCTCGACGAAGTCCAGCGGGTCCCGGAGCTGTTCACCACACTCAAGGCGGCGATCGATCGCGACCGCACGCCGGGCCGCTTCATCCTCACGGGCTCGGCGAATGTGCTGCTCCTGCCCCGGCTGGCGGATTCACTGGCCGGACGCATGGACGTCCTGCGACTGCATCCCCTCGCCCAGGCAGAGATCGAGCGGAAGGAGCCGCGGTTTCTCGAGCAACTGTTTTCGGGAGCGTTCCACGCGCCACCGCAACAGCGGCTCGCCGCCGGTCTGATCGACCGTGTTGTGGCTGGTGGATATCCCGCCGCACTCGCGCGATCGACCGCGCGGCGGCGGGCGACCTGGTACCTGAACTACCTCGACGCACTGGTGCAGCGTGATGTGCGCGACCTGTCGCGTATCAGCTCACTCGATGCGTTGCCGCAGCTGCTGGCCGTCGCCGCCGCGCACACGGCGCAGTTGCTGAATGTGGCAGAACTCTCCGCGCCATTTCAGCTCTCGCGGCAAACCATCACTGACTACATCACGCTGCTCGAGCGGGTCTTCCTGCTCGGCCGCTTGCCGCCGTGGCATTCCAATCGCCTGAGCCGACTGGTCAAAACGCCCAAGCTGCATGTCGGCGACACCGGATTGGCGTGCGCACTGTTGGGGATGGACGCCGAGGCGCTGCGCGCCGACCGGACCACACTCGGCCATTTGCTGGAGACGTTCGTCTATCAGGAATTGCGTCGTCAGGGAAGCTGGTACGAAGCCCCGTTGACCTTCTTCCACTTTCGCGACCGGGATGGCGTCGAGGTGGACATGGTCATCGAGCGCGGTGCGCACCAGCTGGCGGGCATCGAGGTAAAGGCCGGTGCGACCGTCACCGCCGCCGACTTCAGCGGACTGCGGAAGCTCCAGAGCGTGACGGGAGCGCGTTTCCGCTGTGGCGTTGTGTTGTACGACGGGGAAACCACCGCGTCGTTCGGCGACGGCCTGTTTGCCGTTCCGATACGCAGCCTCTGGGACACTACGGCTTCACCGCCCCCCACGCCGGACACGGCGGCGCCGTCCCCGCGCCTCGCGGCGCACCCTCGGGACGTGGCAGCGTATCGGTCACCTGCATGACTTCCACGTCGAAGATGAGCGTGGCACTGGGCGGAATGACGGGCGGACGTCCCTTCTCCCCGTACCCCAGCTGATACGGAATGATGAGACGACGCGCGCCGCCAACGCGCATCCCTTCAAACCCGGCATCCCACCCGGCAATGACGCGCCGGAACCCCTGCGGAAAACTGATGGGGTTCTTGGCCGCACCAGCGTTGGTCGTGTCGCGCGACGAATCGAACTTCTTGCCGTCGGTCGTCCACCCGGTGTAGTGCGCAAAGATGCAGCTCCCCGCGGTCACGGGCGCACCAGTGCCCACGCGCGTATCAACGGCACTGAGCGCAAAGAGCACGCGCGGTTTGTCGTTCACCGCAGGGATGGGCGCCGCATACTTGGGGGCGCGGGCGCAGGCGGCCACGAGCAGGGTCGTGAGCGACACCGCGAAGAGTTTGCTGATATGCGTCATGCGTCGCTCATGTATCGTTCTGTTCACGCGCCGCCATGATTTCCGCTTTCTCCCGAAAGCTCAGCGACGCCCCACACTGCGTGCAGCAATAGTTGCCCGTGCGCTCCCCCATATCGTACTCCCGCGAGAACGCCGGATGCGGGCACGGCGTGTCGCCCCACACCCGCTGGAGCTCAGTGGCTTTTTTCTTCTGCACGAAAACCCTCAAAAAGCGAGAATGGAGCGTGAGTGAGACAACCGCATTTACTTCACGTACTTCCGGAAAAACGCCACCGTGCGATCCCACGCCTGCTTGGCCGCCGCGGCATCGTAGCGCGGCGTGGTGTTGTTGTTGAAGCCATGCTGCGTGCCGGCATACAGGTGCCGCTCGTACGTCACGCCGGCCGCCTTGAGCGCCGTTTCGAACTCCGGCCAGCTCGCGTTGATGCGCGGGTCGTTCTCGGCCGACTGAATCATGAGCGGCGCCTTGATGTTCGGCACATCGGGCAGATTGGGCGCAGACCCGTAGAAGGCCACGCCGGCCAACAGGTCGGCACCAAGCTTGGTGGCGAGATAGTTCACCATCCCCCCGCCGTAGCAGAAGCCCACCGCGCCGATCTTGCCGGTGCACTCCGGGCGTGCCTTGAGAAAGGCGGCCGCCGCCACGAAGTCTTCGCGCGTCTTGGCCTGGTCGAGCTTGGGGAACAGCTCGCGCGCCTTCTCTTCGTCGCCGGGGTAACCGCCAAGCGGGAAGAGCGCGTCGGGCGCGAACGCCACGAAACCATCGGTCGCCAATCGACGCGCGATGTCTTCGATGTGCGGGTTGAGCCCGCGGTTTTCGTGAATGACGAGCACCCCCGGTGCACGGCCGCTGCCGCTGGGCTTGGCCAGATACCCGCGCATGGTGCCGTAGCCGTTGGGCGACGCGTACTCGATGTACTGCTGCTCGATGCGCGCATCGTCGTGCGCGACCGTCTGCGCCTCGAGAAACTTGGGGCTCAGCTGTTCGAGCAGCATCGCCGCCGTCACGCCGCCAACGGCATACTTGGCCGCACGATCGAGAAACGTGCGACGGTCGATTCCACCGTGTACGTACGCATCGAACAGAATGAGCAGATCCTGATCGAACTCGTGCGCGGTCTTTTGCGGGTTCATGGGCGGCAGGGAAATGAGGAAGGTGGTGAAACACGGGCGTGCATCGGCATAGCTAGAGCGCGTCGAAGCCTGGAATCTCGAAGGCAGGACGCACCGCTTCGCAATCGGCTCGACTGCCTCCGTGTGACAAAATGGCGCTCTCCCACGTGGTTGTCACGATGCTGCGCAGGCGATCGATAGTCTGCGCCGCCTCGTCCGCCGTCAGGCCGAATCGCAAACACCCCGAGAGGAGATTCGCACGGGTCGCGCGTCGCCCGGCCACGCTCCCGCAGATCATCGCCAAATCCCCTTCATGCGCATGGAGCGGTGCCGGCGTAAGGTCGTACGCCGGCGACAATCGCCACTCGGCGGAGTGTGCGACAAACGCGTGATTGCGTGGATGATCGTCGTTGTTCGTCACGAGCGCGTTGAACACCATGCGCCGGAACAACTCGGCGCGATCATGCCCGGCCCGACTGGACCATCGCTGCAGTTCATCGCTGAGCAGCAGATACGACCATCGCTGCCGGTCATGCGTTTCTTCAGCGTCCAGCACCGTCAGTGCGCTGACCATGCGCGCGCGGCTGTATTGCGTTGGGTGGCCGTCTACACGTTCACGATCGAAGCGCCGCAGCAACAACACCGACGCCGTGCCAACGCGCTCGATGCGGTACGGCGGAACGCGAATGTCACACTGGCGCGCGATGAAGAGCAGCGCCGCTTCGACGGCGGCGTTGTTCCATCGGTCGCCGCGCGCGGGAAACTTGGCGAGCCAGAGGCCCTCATCGTCCACCACCACATTCTTGGGACGTGCTCCGCCCATCGACGTGCCCGCCTCCACGAGCGACTGGAGTCGCTGCAGCGCGGCGGGCACGGGATCGCCCGGCGCGAGCGCTTCGAGCCGCTGAGCCGCCTCGAGCAAGGCTTCGAGCTGCACCGTGCTGTTGAACGGTCGATGGGGTGGCAGTGGAACAGTGCCCAGGCCAAACGACAAGGCACCGGCGCGATCTTCAGGGGAGTGCAGCAGATATTCAATCTCCCCTACATCCAGCTTGCCTAAGGCATGCTCGATGACCCTGCGCCCCCACGCGTCCGGGCTCGCATCGCGAATCGCGCCGAACACGCCGCCAAGCTTGGTGGTTTCGTACGTGTTGCCGGAGAGCGGCAGATGAATAGGATCGAGTGGCACCGCCAGCGGATGCTCTCGATACCGTTTGCCGTACACGAAACGTCCGAGGGTATCACCGAATCCATTCTGCTCGCGCACAAACCGACCGCACGTGACCACCTCCGCCGACGGTGGAAGTTGGACGTACACGAAACTCTCTTCCCGGAGCGTCATGCGCGGTCAGAAGTTGTCGTCGAGTGGAGCGCGGCTGATTCGCGGCTGCGCCACCCCTCGGCGGAGTGCGGTACGCTCCCGGAGCTGCCCTTCAGGATCGAACTCCAGAGCCGCGACGGGGAGCAAACCATCTTCCAGGCCAAGCGCCCACAGCACCGCGATGTATGCGCCCACGCTGGTCCCCACGTTGCCGGCCTCGACCGCGCGGAGCGTGGGGATGGTGATTCCGGCCTTCGCCGCCACATCGGCCAATCGCAGCCGCCGACGCTTTCGCGCGAGCGCTATGTTGCGCCCCATGCCACTCGCGACATCGACCACTCGAGCAGGCGCTCGCTGCGCATTTCTGAAGGTAGCTGACGACATATTCACCCCGTGACTATTAAGAATAGGTACATCAAACACGATTTAATGCAGGAATAGCTTCTTTATGCCAGCCCCCACAACCACCCCCACCCTCAGCTTCGAAAGCGGTCTCGCCGTCGTACGCGGGGTCGACGCGCCGGAGGCGCCCGACTGTCTGCGCTGGGACGCGCGTATCCACGCGCTGGTGGCCGCAGGGGTGCACTATCCGCAGCTGCGGGAGTGGGCGGCTTCGCACGGGGTCGCCGAGCTGTCGGCGCCGTCGACGCTCGAGGTGCCATCCATGCTCGACTGGCGCGCGCCGCGCGAGGCGCAGCAGGAGGGGCTTGGGCGCTGGCGGGCAGCCGGTTCCCGCGGCACGGTGGTGCTGCCAACCGGCGCCGGCAAAACGTATGTCGCGCTCCTGGCCATTGCGGCAACGGCCGCCGAGTGCTGTGTGATCGTGCCTACGCGCGCGCTGGTGGCGCAATGGTTCACGCAGCTCGCCGACGCGTTCGGCGTGGAGAAGGTGGGCGCGTATTACGGCGACGAAAAATCGCGACGCGCCATTACGGTCACGACGTACCATTCGGCCTTTTCGCTGTTCGAGCAGGACGGCGCCCGGTTCGGCCTGCTCATCTGCGATGAAGTGCATCACCTGAGTGACGGGGCCGAAGGTGACGCGCGCAGCTGGCACGACGCGCTTACCATTGCCCCGGCGGCGGCACGACTCGGCCTTACCGCGACGTATCCCGACGGGCGCGACAGCGTGCTCGCCAAACTCGTGGGGCCGGTCGTGTACCGTCGCGCCATTGGAGAGATGACCGACGCCGAACTCGCGCGATTTGCGCTTGAACGTCGCTACGTCGATCTCACCCGCGCCGAACGCGCGCGCTACGATGCCTGCACGGCGCGCTTCGAGGCCTACACCGAAAAATCAGGGTGGCGTTCGGCGGCGCCCACTGGCGCCGAAGCGTGGAAGAAATTCGTGGCGAGCACGCTGCGGAATCCGTCGGCGCGTCGCGCCTGGCGCGACTTTTTGGAGCGGGAGCGCATCGTGCGCATGGCGGAAGCCAAGTTCGACGAGTGCGCGCGGTTGTTGCGATTGTTTCCCGGCGAACAGTCGGTGCTCTTTTGCGGCGGGGTCGACATGGCCATGGAAGTGTCGCGCCGCTTTGCCGTGCCCATGATTACGGCGTCGACGCCGGCATCGGAACGTCACGCGGTGCTCGCGGCCATGCGCAACGGCACCATTCGCGCCGTCGCGACGGTGCAGGTGCTCGACGAAGGGTGGGACGTACCCAATGCGAAGCTCGGCATTGTGCTGGGCGATTCCACACGGGGTGGTGTGCGGCAGCATACGCAGCGCTTGGGGCGACTGCTCCGGCGCCAGGGTGATCAGGTGGCGTCGCTCTTCGAAGTCGTTGCGGCGGGCACGTGGGAGTTTTACGCCTCGCAGAAGCGCGGCGCTGGCGTGAGGCGTGTCGCCGAACCGCAGCTCGGGTTTGGCTTGTGATTGGGCGTGGTAACGTGACGCACCGCGCATGCTGAAGCGCGCCGACGTCGATCCGTTCGTGGTGGTGGCGCGCGGTCGCGTGACGGTGCGGCCACTCATCGATCCCGACGGTCGCGTGACGCGCTTCGCCGACCGGTTGTGCACACTGGTGCGCAAGCTCGAAGGAAAGCCGCGCGCCACCGTCGAAGAGGCGCTGCGTCGACAGGAGCGACGCGTACGCGACACGTCACGGTTGGGCGGGCTGTCCGGCACGCTGCTCATGGCCTGTCGCTTCGAACCGCCGGCCAATCTCCACACGCTCCCCGCGCAGCGCGCGCAGGTGTTTCTGGCGCGCGGCGCCATGTGGCCACCGGTGCCAGGTGATACGCTGCAGCCGTACGAGATCGCTGGCGACGCCACCGGCGCGCCGTCGTTGTACGACCGCTTCTACGCCGACCGGCAGGCCGCGTGGCCGCTGCGCGAAGCGCCGCGCTGGACCGGCGCGCAGCTGCTGGCGCAGTACCACCTCGAACTCGGGCGCGCGGTGCTGCGCGACGCGGAGCGCGTGGAGATTCGCGTGCGGGGCGGGTGGCGCGCGCTCTTTGCGTCGGTCAAGCTCGCGCGCCTCATGTATACCGTACACCGCGTGGGGCGCGGCTATCGTCTCACACTCACCGGGCCAGCGGCAGCGTATGTGGCGCGGGCCTCGCGTTACGGCGTGCGCTTCAGCCGCATTGTGCCGGCGGTGTCGCGGGCCACGGCGTGGCAGCTGCGTGCCACCATAGTGCGTGACGGAACCCCCTGCACGTTCGTGCTGCGTGGTCGCGCGCGCGCGGCACAGGCGCGCGTAGGACCTGAGCCCACCCGAGCGCGGTACGACAGCGCGTGGGAACGACGTTTCGCGCGCGACTTCCGCGCCGCGCGCAACGGACTCACCGCCGGCTGGACGCTCGGCCGCGAGCGCACGCCACTCGTGGCCGAAGGGCGCGTCGCGCTCCCCGACTTCACGCTGCGCCACACTGATGGTCGCGAAGCGTACGTGGAGCTGGTGGGGTTCTGGACGCCGGAGTATCTGCGCGAGAAGGTCGAGATGGTCGCGCGCATTGGCGACGTTCCGCTGGTGCTGGTGGTGGCCAAGTCATTGGCGGTGGGCGACGACGCCACCGCGCTTGGCGAAGCCGCGGGCGACCGCCTGCTCTGGTGCACCAAGCAGCCGCGCTTGTCTGACGTTATGCGCGTGGTGGAGCGGGTGGCGCGGTGAGGTGGCGACTCAATCGCGAGCCGCCACGAACCCCGGGCCATCACCGCGCCGCGCCATGCGAGTGACCATCCAGCGGCCATCGGGGGAGAATTCCCCCTCGGACACGATGCGGACGTTGAGGAGGTCGTCCGCGGTCATGGGGGTTGGTGCTTGCTGCGCGCTGAGTGGGGGGGCGGTGAGTGTCAAGATAGTTGTCGTATGAAGTTCTATCCGGTTACTGCGTCTGCGGTCGCGGACCGTGCGTCATTCAAGTGCACGGTCGTTATGCGCGACCAGTTGCGGGTGTTACCGCGCCAGCGTTCTGGGCGGTGTGTACGCGCGGCCTGATACACCGTGACGCGCTGCTGCAGGATCGCGAGGGCGCGACCGGTGTGCCGCTCATCGGGCGTGACAAACTGAATCGCACTGTGGTGATGGTGATGGTTGTACCACGTGACGAAGGCCGCGACCCAGGCGCGCGCCGCGTCGAGATCGACCAATGGCTGCGTGGGAAACGCGGAGCAGTATTTGCGCGTGCGAAAGAGGGCTTCGGAGTACGGATTGCCGTCGCTCACCCGTGGGCGACTGGAGGACGGCACCACGCCGAGTCGCTCCAAAGTGGCGAGCATCGTCGCGCCTTTCATCGGGCCGCCGTTATCCGCGTGCAGCACGAGGCCGGTCGTCGTGACGGCCTGCTCGTGACACACCGCAGTGAACAGCGCCGCCGCGTGCGCATCACTCTGCGTGGGATGCACCGCCCCGCCCATGATCCGACGGCTCCAGATGTCCATGATCAGGTACAGATACCAGAACACGCCGCGCACGGGACTCTTGAGGTACGTGATGTCCCAGCTCCACACCTGCTGCGGTCCCGTCGCGTGATGCGCGGGTACCTCGCGTCGCACGGGAGCCTGTGCGCGGCCACGATGGGCGAGGTGGCGGGCTTCGCGCAGCAGGCGATACATCGTGGATTCTGACGCGACGTACACGCCCGAGTCGGCGAGCGCCGGCACGATCTGATGTGGCGACGCGTCGCGATAGGCGGGACTGTTCACAAGCGCCAGCACCTCCGCGCGCTCCGTGCTCGACAGCGCATTAGCGGGCGTCGCCCGCGGGCCCTGCCGCGCGTCCTGGGGATGCGGACCGCGCCAGCGCTCCACCGTGCGCACACTCACCCCCCCACGGCACACGCGCGGGTGCGACGCACCCCACGCTTGACGGCCTCCTCGATGAGCTCGACGATCATCGTGAGCGCGTCGGGCCCGTGGTATCGTCCGCGTCCGCCCAGATCGCCTGGACTTTTTTTTTGAGCACCAGCAGCGCGGCCGCTTCCGCGAGGGCTGCCTCTTTGCGCCGCAGCTCGCGCTCCAACTCTTCGATGCGCTGCGCCTCGGGCGACGGCCCCGCCGGACGGCGCGGGACGGGGGCGTTCAGCGCCGCTTCCGCGGCCGCGCGCCACGCCGCGAGCTGCGCCGCGTGGAGGCCCTCCTGCCGCAGCAGCGCCCCAAGCGCCTCGTCGTCCGATCCCTCCGCCGCCAGTACGACCCGCAGCTTCTCCGCGCCGGTCCAACGGGGCGTCCGCTCCTTCGGTGATGGCATACCGGTGACGCTACGCGCTTGCCGCAGCCACCGCGAGAGGGTCTCTTGGGATACGCCCACCGTCTCCGCCAATTTATTCGCGCTGACCGCGCGCGGGCCCATCAATCGCTGGACGACCCGCGCTTTAAGCGCGGCACTGTACGCCTGCATAAGAACCAATTCCGCGCTCCCGCTCGGTGATCGGCATGAGCGGTGCGTTCGCACCGCTCATGCGACAACTATCCTGACACAGGGGGCAACGGCCCGTCGATCACTGGCACGAGATGATCGGCGACCCCACGTTTGGGGACGCCATCCTCGACCGGCTGGTCCATCACGCCCACCGGCTCACCCTCACCGGCGGCTCGTTACGCCGCTTGCCGACCCCCGACGCCCCGAACGACTAACCCCTCGTCCGCACCCTGCTCCCGGTGATCGACATCAGCCGAAACGGCTGATCGCTTTGGATCGAAACCGGTGATCGCTTTGCGCCGAAACGTGTGATCGACTTGGGTGAAATACGCAGAAACGGCTGATAGAGCGGAATGCCATCGAGCAGCACGAGGTTCTGATCCTGCTCGCCGCCGCGCACGTTGAGCCCCGCGGTAAAGTCGTTGCGAGCCACCACTCCGGGGAGCAGCTGCACCACCCGCATGGCGTCGGCCTCGCCAATGGCCAGGAGCGCCGCCAGCACGGAGGCGTCGAGCGAGATGGTGGCCGTGGCCGGTGCCCCTTCAAAGCGCTCGCGCTCGGTGAGCTGCGCCTGCGTACGCACCGCCACCAGTGTGGCGGCGGTCACCCGCAGCCTTAACTCCACCTCGGTGGTGACGTTGTCGCGCACGCGCACCGGCCGTTCAACGGCGCCGTAGCCCACGCGCCGAGCGCGCACGACGACCGTGCTGCGGGGCACGCGCGCAAAGGCAAAGCGCCCGGTGCTGTCGGTGAGGACCACCTGCGGAATGCCCTCAACCGAGACGGTCACCCGCGGCAGCTGCGCGGTGGTGGAGTCGTCGCGCACGGTGCCACGGATGGAGACGGTGTTTTGCCCCGGCGCTGCGGCCTGGCCCTGGGCCTTGGCGGTGGGGCCCAGGGTGAGCAGGGTGAACAGGGAGAGGGCCGGGAGCGCGAGGCGATTCTTGTGAGGGCGTTTCTATTCTTGTCGCGAATAGGCGTTCTTTGATGTGAAAGCGGCGCTCCTCCTGCGATCTACGTGCGGCGCCCGAGTTCAACGAGCGGCTCGCCACTCGCGAGCAGTGTCGCGATGCGCGGCCATGCGTCCAGCACAATCGCGCGTAATTCCGCATTCCGCATATTCCCGCACGTCACCCACACCACTTGCGGCGGCGGGCCGAGTCGTTCAACGAGCTGCACGAAATCATCATCCTTCGTCACCAAGACGGCCGCTCGGCCGGTCCGGGCAGCCGAAAAAATCGCCGAATCGTCTGCCTCGAGCTGCTCCACATCTTCGACATGCCACGCGTCAACGCCATGCGCCTGCCGGAGCCACCGGGCCATCGCTGGCGGCAGTTGTGCGTCGAGCCACACCACCCCGGACGGCACATCCGTCATGACAGATTACGCCGCGACGTTCGGATGGTTCAGGCGCCGGGCCGCGTACAACAGGCACGCCGCGATGTCGTCCGCTTCCAAGTACGGATAGTCCTCCAAGATCTGCGCGTGCGACTCACCCGCGGCAAGTAACTCCAAGACATCAATCACGCGCATCCGCATCCCCCGAATGCAAGGACGGCCCCCGCATTGCTCGGGGCGGATCGTGATACGGTGGAGGAGGTCAGCTGTCGTCATGGTCGGCGGTGAAGGCGAGAGAAAGATAGGCCTTTGGGCCCGAACGGGATAGCAGGCGTGCCTGGGTTAGGCAGGCACGAATCTGGCTGCTGGCCGTCTAGCGCCCGCGTTCAGTAGCGCAGGAACGGGTCCACCTCGGCGGCCCAGCTGCCGCATCCGCTGTCGAAATGCGGCACCAACAAAGAAAGATGTCGGTCGCGTGGTCGTGACCGCAGTTTACCAGTGTATGCCCAAGTCAACTCGCACTGACATGTACGCCCCCGTCCCCGACGGCTTCCCCATCCGCGACGCGTCGGTGCGCTACACGGAGCTGCCGCCGCCGCGCGATCTCGCGGGCGTCGTACACTGCTTCTGGGAGCTGCGCACGGTCACCGAACTGCCACAAGACTTTCTGTATCACGCGCTCCCCGACGCGTGCGTGAATCTGCTCTTCAATCGATTGGTCCCCACCATTGCCGGCATCACGGCGCTGCACACGTCGGCCACCACGCTCAACTTGGGCACCGCGTTCCACTATGTGGGCGTGCAGCTGTTTCCCGGCGCGTGGCACGGCGGCGGTGACGAACTCACCAACCGCTACGTGGGCACGCCGTACCAGGGCGCGCTCCCGCTCGTGGACACCAACGCCAAGCTCGCGGGGCTCACCTTCCCCGCCGCCACACACCATCTGGCCGAGCTGGTGCGATGGTGCGTCGCGCAGCAATACGTGGTCCCCAACCCGGTCACGGCGCGCATTCTGTCGCAGTTGCACGCCATCAAAACCGTCGCCGACATGGCGTCGCTGGTGGGGGTGTCGCCCAGGCAGCTGCAGCGCACCCTCAAGCGGCACACAGGCTTTGCCCCGCACGACCTGCTCAAGGTGCTGCGCGTGCAGCAATCGTTTCGCCAACACTATCTCGACCTGTACGCCGATCAGGCGCACTTCATTCACGCCTTTCGCGATGCCACCGGATACACCCCGGTGCAGTACCGCAAACGCTTCGGCGGCGCAGGGCAGAGCGGCTGATTGCCGCACGTCCGATTCATACAATACCGCGCCGCGCAGTCCCGTTAGCCTCCCAACTCCACGTAGGAATTCCTGACCCCTTTGGAGAGTTGGACATGACGACACACAACGCCGTGGGCTGGTTCGATCTGTACGTCCACGACCTGGACCGCGCCGCGAAGTTCTACGAAACCGTGTTCCAGCAGACGCTGGAGCCCATGGGCGACCCCACCGGCGAAACGACCATGCGGGCCTTCCCCGGCAACATGCAGGCGTACGGGGCCGCCGGGGCCCTGGTCAAGGCGCCGCACGCGCGCCCGGGGGTGGGCGGGTCGCTGCTCTACTTCAGCGTCGACGACTGCGCCGTCCAGCAGGCGCGCGTCGCCGAGGCGGGGGGCACGCTCGTGCGCCCCAAGTTTTCCATTGGGCAGTTCGGCTGGGTGGCCCTGTGCATGGACACCGAGGGGAACATGTTCGGGCTCAATTCCATGAAGTAGGCGGCGGGTGAGGGCGGGAGTCGCGGGAGTGTGACTCTCGCCCTAATACGTTTGTATATATTGTTTTGGCATCGTAAGCCGATTATGATTAAGGGATGCGAGATCCAGTACGTCAGTACCTGGCAGACATCGGCCGCCGCGGCGGCACGCGCAGTCGGCGCGCCCTCGCGCCGGAGCAGGCGCGCGCCATGGTCGCCCGTCGCGAAGCCAACCGTACGCTGCGGGAGTTCGAGCGTTCGGCCATCGGCGCCACCACTTCGGATCTGCCGGGCGTGGAGATCGTTCGCGAGGGGCTTCGCGATCTCGCGCGGCGGGAGCCGTCCGTCAACGCGCTGCTCGTCTCCATCGCGGCGCCCCGCCTGCGACAGCTTGGCATGCGAGTGCCTGAGGGGCTGCCGTATCCCGAGGACGCGCTCTTCGACCGTCTCGAGGAGATGCATGGCGATGGCGCGCATTCCCGCTACAACGCGCTCATTCGCCGCATGGTGAGTTTTGCGCACGCCGCCGCGGTTGCGGGGCGGGGGAACGGTTAGCGAAGTCGCGGGATCTGGCGCTGCCGATGGTGGAGACACGCGCGTACTTCAATCGCTTCGTCCGTGAGGCGGTAATACACGGAATACGGGAAGCGCCTCAGCAGGATTCGGCGAAGATCACGGTGTACGACCGGCCCCATCTCCGGAGTCAGCACAAGAAGCTCGAGTGCGCTCCATAGCGTCTGCTGAAACTCCACGCCCAACCCTGTGAGCTCGTGTTCGTACCAAGCCGACGCCGCTTCGATGTCGGCGCTTGCGCGGGGGGTGAACGCGAGCTGACGGGCGCTCAGCGGAGGCGATCCCTGAGCTGCTGAAGGGAGATGGTCGCCTGCTCTGCCGGGTCCGCGAGACGCGCTTCCAGCTCGGCACGATGCCAATCGGGAACGGGGATCTCTTCCGCCGAGGCGACCAAGCTATCCCAGACATCCTCAACCAACCGCAACCGTTCCGCAGCGGGCAGTTGCAGGACTTCTTCGAGAAGGGCGGGACGAATCATTGGTGAAAGGTGTCCTCAACGTGCGGGCGGCACAACCGAGGCAGGCTGCCGTCGTCCTGGAGCCGCACCGCCAAGAGGGATCAGGGGAAGTTCTCAGTCTTCAGTTCGCGCGTTCAGTCATCAGCGCGACCTACGAACCCGCGCGCGTAATCGCCTGCAACAGCGTCGCCGTACCCTGACGCCGCGCGGCTTCGCCTCGGCTCGACCCCCGATACTTGCCAATACGCACGATCACGAGGTCGTGCGACGGAATGATCCACGCGCTCTGACCGCCGGCCCCGAGCATGGCGTACGCATCGCGCGGCATCGGCTCCTTGCCATCGCCGTTCACCCAGAAGAAACCGCCGCCGTACACGGGACGCCCATCGGCCAGCCACCCCGGCGCCAACGTCTTCGCGTAGTTCACGTAGCCGGCAGGGAGCAGACGCTCACCGTTCCACACGCCGTCCAGCAGATACAAATTGCCCAGCCGCGCCCAGTCGCGCGCGGCAATCACTTCGGCGCCCTGCCCGAGATAGTTGCCGTAGGGATCGGTGTAGATGATCACATCGCGCATGCCGATCTTGTCGAACAGCGCGCGCGTGGGGAACGCGTGATAGTTCTCGCCACGCTTTTCCGCGCCCAGTCGCACGAGGTAGCTCGCGAGCACCGGATCGACGTTGCGATAGCGTCCCACCTGCCCCGGCTTCCACTGCTGCGATCGGGTGGCGGCGTACTGATACGAATTGATGGACCCGGCATACAGGTACAGATGCTCGGGGTAGCCGAGCGATGCGTCGTAGCCGGGATCCTGCGGCGCGCGCAAACGCAGCCCGCTCGACATGCGCATGATGTCGCGAATGGTGATCTGCTGCCGCGCGTCGCCCGCCTTCTGCCACTCGGGAAACGGCGCCGGCTGATCGAGCGTGTACGTCCCCATCTGAATGAGCCGCGCCACGAGCGTGCCGGTGAGACTCTTCCCCATCGACCAGCTTTCGAGCGGCGTGTGAATCCCAATGCCGGGCGCGTAGCGTTCGCCAATGATGCGACCCTTGTACGTCACCACGAGTCCCAGCGTCATGGCGTCTGGGCTGCCGAATATTTCATCGAGCGCCCGTGTCAGCTGCGCCTGATTGATGTTGGCGGGCAACGGGGTGGTGGGCAGCACGTCGCCCATGGGCCACGGCGTGGTAGCGGCGGGAGGCAACGCCGACTTCACCACCGATGGCGTGAAGTACACCGAGTCGACACCCACCGGGAGCGGCACACACCCCTGACTGCCGTACACACGCGCAACACGCGTCACCCCATTCTTGAGCGTGAGACGCACCGTCTTCGTGGCGAAGTCCACCACCGTATCGCGCACCTCGGCGCGCAACTCCACCGGCGACGTAAAGAAGCCCACGTTGGCCGCCGCATCGGCGGTGGTGAGGCCGGTGAGGAAGGTGGCGCCGCAGAGCGTGGTCGCGAACCCCGCCGTGTAGTGCGACAGCGCATCACCGGGCACCGGCGAAAACGCGCCGGGCATCTGCAAGGAGTCGCCGCGCGCAATGACCTGGGCCATGGTAGCCACACGCGGCGCGCCAGCGGGAGCTTGTGCCGGCAACACGCCGGCCGCGAGCGCCAGGGCGCTCAGTGAGATGGCAATGTTGCGGGTAGGCATGATTCGCGGGGAGAGTGAGTGGAAAGCCGAGGGCAGATCACAAAAACCGAAGGGGTCAGAGTCGTTTTGCCGACCTGTTGAACGTGTCCTAAACGACTCTGACCCCTTTCGTACTCACCCCGCGGTACTGACCCATGGCTTGATTCGCCGCAGTACCGGCGCCAGCGCCTTGGCCGCCACCTCCGTGTCGTGTGCCACCTGCGCCCGCAGCCAGAATCCGTTTGACAGGCCAAAGAATCGGCACAAGCGCAAATCGGTATCGGCCGTTATGGCGCGCTTGCCGGCGACGATCTCGCCAATGCGCTGCGCCGGCACGCCGATCTCTTTTGCGAGCCGATACTGCGAGAGTTCCATCGGCACGAGGAACTCTTCCAACAGCAACTCCCCGGGCGTCACGGGCTTCAAGGTGGCCATCGATGCGCTCTCCTAGTGGTAGTCCACGATCTCGACATCCGCCGGGCCTGCCTCCGTCCAGCGAAAGCACACCCGAAACTGATCGTTCACGCGAATGCTGTGTTGCCCCAAGCGGTCACGCTTGAGTGCTTCGAGTCGGTTTCCGGGCGGCACGCGCAGATCCTCCAGTCGCCCCGCGATCTCGAGCTGCCGCAACTTGCGCCGCGCAACCGCTTCGATGCTCACGAACCGACTGACGCGGCGTCCGCCCGCCAACGCCTCGGTATCGGCATCCCGGAAAGACACGATCATCTTGAATAGTAACGCGCGGCGTGATTACATCAAGCCTCGCATGAAGGATGACTGGATCGACAGTCTCCTCCACCACCTACTGTCGCTTCGCCCGCTGTTCGCGCCCGCCCTGATCCAGCGTGAGCGTCATCGCGCCGGTCGAGTCTGCCGCAAACCGCACCTTTGCCGGCACGACACGCAGGTAGAAGCTGGTGGCCGATTCCGCCCACAGCCGAAAACGCGGCTGGCCGGTGATCTGGACGAAGAGTTTTCCCTGTGCCTCGGTGACCGCCATCATCGCGCCAGGCGCGAGCGCATAGGAGCCCACATAGCCACGCAGTGTCTCCGCTGGCACCGCCACGTTGACCTGCGGCGGCGTGCGCATACGGGCCACGGTCGAGTCGATCAGGTGCAGACCCAGATCGTCCACGCCGTTGGAGGTGTTGGACCACACCATGGCATGCGCGCCCGAGGCCGGGTCGAAACCGAAGAAGGTGCGGAAGCCCGCGGTGCCGCCGTTGTGCCACACGATGGAGCGCCCGTTGGCCTCGCGCACGTGCCACCCCAGGGCGATACGCATGGTTGGGTTCGTGGTGGGGCGCCGTGGTTCAATCGAGAACGCGATGGCCTTGCCGAGTGGCCCGCGGTCGCGATGCGTTACGGCATCGGCAAAGCGGAGCATGTCTCGCGTGGTGGAGCGCAGAGCGCCGGCGCCCGCGAGCGTTGGGAGGTCCCACGGGAGGACTTCCTCGAGGTCGGCATCGTGCGGGACCGCAAAGCGCGCGGCCTTGTCGGACGGCATGACAATGAAGGTCTCGCGCATGCCCAATGGCTCCAGCACGCGCTCGCGCAACAACACCTCGTACGGCTTGCCGGCGCGCAGCGCGAGCACGTGCCCGAGGAGTCCCATGCCAAGGTTGGAGTACTCGTACCGCTCGCCCGGGTCACGCCGCAGCGTGTGGGCCGACAGGAACTCGTACATCTGCTGTACGCTGTAGTCGGCGTACGGATTCCGTACGTCCTTCGGCGACATCTTGCTGTCGATCGACGGGAGCCCTGAGCTCGCAGTGGCGAGATCGAGCAGCGTGATCACCTTGCCATTGCGGCTCGGCATGGTCACGCCGGCCGGGAGGAATTTCTGCACCGGGTCTTCGAGCGCCACCTCTCCCTTCAGCACCATGTCGGCCAGGAGGATGTTCGTGAAGACCTTGGTGATGGAGCCGATCTCGAAGAACGATGTCGCCCCCACCGGGCGGCCGTCGCGCTGCGCCCCGCCCACAGCCACGACGCGGTCGCGGCTTCCGTCGCGCACCCCAACCACAATGCCGGTGGCATAGCCGTTGGTCACACGCTCGGCGAGCCAACGCTGGATCGTACTGTCGGCCGGCTGCGATTGCGCCACCGAAGGCGCCGCCGCGACCATCGAAATGACGGCCACGAGAGTGGCAAAGGCGGGAGCGGTGGCGAAGGAGGGCATCGAGAGGAAGGGAAGAGAGTCAAAGGGGTCAGAGTCGTTTCGCCGACCTGTTGAAGGTGCGCTCAACGACTCTGACCCCTTTTGTGGCAGCATTCGACGCAGGCGACCGTGCACAACCGGGAAGTGCTCGGGATCGCGCTCGATCTCTGACATCGCACGATCGACTTCAGCCAAGAAGTCGCCGGCGGCCGAGACCGAACGCTCTCGGTACCACTCGAACGCCTCGACGATCTCATCCTGAGCGAGACGCCGAACGACAACGCTTCGCACTCAGGTCAGTCGGCTGCGTAATTCATCCCGGAGCGTCTGCCACGGAATGCCCGCCTCCGGGTCCGCGTCGGCGTCGGCCTCTCGGCGCGTGAGTTCTGCGGCAAGCGCCGGCGACATTGGGGCGGCCACGGCCGCATCGAGACTATCCCACAGCCGGCCCATCAGTGAGATGCGCTCTTGGGCGGTCATCGATTCGAGGATCGGGGACTTGTCGACCATGAGTAGAAATTGGTGTGATCCGAGGGCAACGGCAACGGCACATTCGCCGACATAGCACCCATAAACCCGCAGGAAACTCTTGCAGGGCGGACGTTATGCGGCATTCCCCTGCAAGATAACGCGAACACTGCGCCGGACTCACGATCGCGCAAGGCAAACGAAGCCAATGACTTGCAGCCAGCGAACGGGGAAAGCACTCCGCTGTTATGCTGCAGCGCTTGCAGCATAAACGGAAATCGCCGAGAGAGAGCCCAGCACGACGCACTCACGGCATAGCCGGCTTCGCTGCCGCGCGACAAGTTGGGAGATGCGCTCATTCATCCCGTTCCGCACGCGACGCCGCCTGTACGCGCTCGCCCTCCTCGTTGCCGGCATTGCGGCGCGTCCCGGCAACGCCGCCGCGCAAAGCGACGCCCAGCGCGACAGCGTCGTTCAGCTAGCCGAGGCGCTGCGTACGCTGCGCACGCCGCCAACCGAGGGCGGTGTGCCGGTCTACTCCCCCGACGCGCTCCGCCGGTGGCGCAGCGGGCTCGACTCGCTGCGCGCCCGCCACGCCGCGTTCAACACCGCCGGCTGGTCTGTGGCCGACCGCATCGATCACATCCTCGTACGCACGCAGCTCGATGCCTTCGACTTCGAACTGCGCGTGCTGCGTCCGTGGGCGCGCGATCCGGGGCACTGGGTGGATCTCCTCGCGCGCACACCATACACCGGTGTGCCACTCACCGCCGAGGGGCGCACCCGCCTCACGCAACAGCTGCGCGCGGTGCCCCGCACCATCGCGGCCGCGCGCCGCGAGCTCACCGAACCGGCCGGTGAGCTGGCCGGCATCGCGCACTTCCATCTCACCCGCTCCGATGGCGTGAACCAGGGCGAGCCGCGTCGCGACCCGCCACCAGCCGGCATCATTGGCTGGTACGATGACCTGCGCACACGTCTCGTGCAGCACGACCCCACGCTCGTCCCGCTCGCCGATTCTTCGCTCACCGCACTGCGCGCCTTTGCCGGTTGGCTCGCCGCCGAACGCCCGCGCATGACGGCGCCGGCGCACATCGGGCTCGAAGACTACGCTTGGTATCTGCGTCACGTGCGCCTCGTGCCGCTCAACGTGGAGCAGGTACGGCTCATTGGGGAGCGCGAGATTGCCCGCGCCCGCTCGCTGCTCGCGTTCGACCGGCACAAGTACCGCGCGCTGCCGCCCATCGTGCCGGTCACGACCGCCGAAGAACATGAACGTCGCACGCGCGAAGCGGAGACGCACATTCGCACGTTCACGCAGCGCGAGAAACTGCTCACCATTCCCAACGACATTCCGCCGCAATACGAAACAGACGCCTTTTTCATTGACCGCAGCGCGTGGGGCGGAGCGCGGCACTTCTGGGAAGAGCTCACGTATCGCGATCCGCTCAACAACCATGTGCACGCGTCCATCCCCGGCCACCGTTTCGACGGCGCCCTCCAGCGGCGCCAGCCGCGCCCCATTCGTCGCGCCTTCAGCGATGGCACGCGTGCCGAGGGGTGGGCCTTTTACATCGAAGAGATGTACCTGCACACGGGGCTGCTGGACGACCGGCCCAAGGGACGCGAGCTGTTCTGGATTGCGCAGCTCAAGCGCGCCGCGCGCGTGCACGCCGAGCTGCGTATGCAGACGGGCGAGTGGACGCTCGACGAGGCCATCAAATACCTCGTGCGCGAAGTGCCGCTCATGGAGGAGAACCTCGCGCGCTACGACCTGGCCATCTATCTGCGTCGGCCGGCCTACGGCATGAACTACACCATCGGCAAGACACAACTCGAGCAGTTGCTCGCCGACCGCCAGCGCCAGCTTGGCAATACGTTCGACCTCGGCGCGTTCCACGACGCCTTCCTGGCCGCTGGCCCCATTCCCATTGCGCTCATTCGCTGGGAGCTCACCGGTCTTGATGACGAACTGCGCGCGCTCGGAGTGCTGAAATGATCCGGCATCTCGTACGCGGCGCCGGCGTGGCCGTGCTGCTCCTGACCGCCACGCGCATCGGCATTGCACAACCCGCGCCCGACTACAGCATCAACCGTTTCTATACGCTGCCGTCGCTCATTGGCACGGAGCCGCGCGGCATGACCTGGTCGCCGGACGGACGCACGCTCGCGTTTCTCTGGAACGACGAAGGCATGCCGTTCCTCGACGTCTTCGTGGCGCGCGTCGTCGCCGGACAGCCGCTGCGCCCCGAGCGCGTGACGCGGCTGCCGCGCCCGGACATCCCTGCCACTCCCGGCCCGTCGTACGACGCGCAGCGCACCGCCATTGCTGCGGAACTCGACGAAGGCGTACGCAGCATCAGCTGGCACCCGGACGGGCGTCGGCTGCTATATGCAGTGCAGGGCGGGCTGTGGTTCGTCACCCCGGGCGAGACGCCGGTGCGCGTGGTGGTGCCACCGGGGGCGGTGCAGCGCCCCACCTTCGATCCGTCGGGCGCGCGCGTGGCCTTTGTGCGCGACGGCGACCTCTGGGTGGCCGCGCTGCGCGGTGACACGCTCAGCGCGCCGCAACGGCTTACGACACTCGCCCGCACCGGCGTTGGCGTGGAGGAGTTCACGTGGGCCCCAGACGGCCAATCGCTCGCCATTATCGAGACCGACCGCACGCCCATCCGCACGCGGCTCATTCCCGACTATCTCCCCGACGAAGTCGTCGCCTCACCGGTGCGCCGAGCGCTTCCCGGTGAACCGTCCGAGCATCGCCGTCTCGGGCTCGTAGCCCACACCGGCGGCACACCGCGCTGGCTCGACCTCGGCGGCGAGCCCACCGACATTGTCTTCACGTATGCCTTCTCGCCGCGCGGGGAAGCGCTGCTGGTAGACAAGAGCGATGTGTTCGTGAAAGACCGTCGACTGTTCGCGGCAGACGTGGCCACCGGCACGACGCGCCTGCTCGTGCGTGAGCAGGAGGCCAACAATGTGTCTGCCGAGTGGCGTGCAGCGTGGGCGCCCGATGGGCGGAGTGTGTACTTCACGAGCGATCGCGCGCTCGACTATCGCGTGTGGCAGGTGGATGCGGCGGGCGGTGCGCCGCGCGCCATCACGAGCGGGCCGTGGGCCGTGTTCGGCTTTACCGTCACGCCGCGCGGGCTGATCGTGGTAGGCAACGAAGGGCGCGCGGAAGAGCGACATGTGTACCGCGTACCGCTGCGCGGCGGCGCGCCGGTGCGCGTGTCGGTGCGTCCCGGTACGCACACGCCGGTGGTCTCGCCCAACGGCCAGCTGGCCGCCGTGCTCTTTTCGAGCGATACGGTGCCGCCGGACTTGTTTGTCACCGATCTCGCGGTGGCGCGGCCCAGCAGCGCCAGTGAACAGCGCGTGACCGCGTCGCCGCGCCCCGAGTTTGCCGCCTATCAGTGGCCGGCGCCGCGCTACGTGACCTTCACCAGCCGCGCCGACGGCGCCACGCTGCACGGCAGGCTGCTGCTCCCCCCCAACTACACCCCTGGCCGGCGCTGGCCGGTGGTGGTGGGGTCGATTTACAGCAACACGGTGCGCAACCAGTGGGGTGGCCGCAACTCACACCCGCTCTGGGGCTTCGACCGCGTGCTGCTGGAGAAAGGGTACGTGGTATTCGCGCTCGACGTGGCCGGCAGTTCCGGTCATGGCACCGCCTTCCGCCGTCGCATTCGGTTGGACTACGGCGGCATTGATGTGGAGGACATCCACAGCGGTGTGGAGTGGCTCGTGGCGCAGGGCATCGCCGACGAGAAGCGCGTGGGCATCTGGGGGAGCAGCTACGGTGGGCTGCTCACGAGCATGTCGCTCTTCACGAAGCCCGGGGTGTACCGCGCCGGTATTGCCGCGGCGCCGGCCACCAATGTGTTCCACGCACTTACCGGCGAACAGCGTGTGATGGACACGCCGCAGCAGCGACCGGCGGAGTATGCGCGCGCCTCGTCGTCAACCAAGGCGGCCGGTCTCAAGGACGCGCTCATGCTCGTACACGGCATGCGCGACGTGGTGGTGCTGTACCGGGACTCGGTGTGGCTGCTGCAGTATCTCATGCAACTTGGCCGCGACGCGGAACTGGTGACGCTCCCCGACGCGCCGCATGGCTGGGACCTCGGGCCGCGCTATCAGACCCGCTACGCCTTCGAGCGCATGCTCGAGTTTTTCGACCGGCATCTAAAAACCAAAGGGGTCAGAGTCGTTTCGCCGAGTGGTTGAACTTGCGCTCAACGACTCTGACCCCTTTGGTTTTTGTGATTCCGGCTACGCCCACTTGAGCGTGTCGTCGGCAATGGGCAAGGTGCGAATGCGCTTCCCGGTCGCGGCAAAAATGGCGTTGCACACCGCGGGCGCGGCTGGCGGCAGGGCCGGTTCACCCAAGCCCGTTGGCGGTGCCGATGACTTGATGAAATGCACCGCGACCGTTGGCGGCGCATGCTGCATGCGCAGCATGGGATACTTGTTGAAGTTCGTCTGCGCCGCCGCGCCACGCTCTATGGTCACCTTCTGAAACCACGCCGCGCTGATGCCGTCGAGCATCGACCCCTGCACCTGCGCTTCGGCGCCGCTCACGTTCACGATGGTGCCGGCATCGACAGCCGCCGTGAGCTTTTTGATGGTGAGTTCGCCCACTTTGCTCACCGCGACATCGGCCACGATGGCCACGTACGCGCCGTTCGCAAAGCAGATGGCAAAGCCCTGCCCCTCACCGCGCGGTCGCGTTTGCCCCCAGTTCGCTTTCTCGGTGGCGAGCTTCAACACCGCCGTCATCTTTGCGGCGTCGAAGCGCGGCGACGCGGGTACGGTGGCCAGCATATCGAGCGTAAAGGCGAGCGGTTCCTTGCCGGCCGCGTGCGCGAGTTCGTCCATGAAGCACTGCGTGGCCCACGTGTTGCCGTTGTCACCGGGCGCGCGCCAGAAGCCCGTGGGAATGCCGCCGCGCAATTTGCTCGACCGCACCGTCGACCCGGGAATGGCATTGAACGGAAAACCGGTGGCCGTCATATCGCCCGGCCCGCCCTGCATTTTCACAAACTCGTCGTTGAGCGCGACCACTTTTCCGCTGCTATCGACGCCGGCCGAAAAGAAGTGCCAGCCGTTGGAGCGATAGTTGTCGTGCGCAAAATCCTGTTCGCGCGTCCAGGTGAGTTTGATAGGGGTACCCGCGAGGCGCTTGGCAATGGCCGCCGCTTCGAGCGAAAACTCGTTGCTGCCACGGCGACCGAATCCGCCACCCAGTCGCGTGATGTGCACCTTCACGTTTTTCGCGTCGATCCCCAGCCCCTTCGTCACCAAGCCTTGGCCCGTGGCCGGAATTTGTGTGGGCGTCCACATCTCCATCACACCATCCTTGAACCACGCCGTGCAGTTCTGCGGCTCGAGCGTGGCGTGCGCGAGAAACGGATAGTGGTACACCGCTTCAACCGCCTTCGCACCAGACGGCAGCGCTGCCGCACCGTTGGCCTTGGCCAGCGTCACGGCCTGCGCAGCCATGTCGGCGCTGCTCTGTGACACCTGCGCGCCCTCGTTCCATACGACCTTGAGCGCTTTCGTGGCACTGAACGCGTTCCACGTGGAGTCGGCCACCACCGCCACCCCCGAGGGCAGCCCCGCGATGCCACTCAGCACGAACGCATCGCGCACGCCGGGCTTGGCCTTTACGTCATCGAGGTTTGCGCTCACCAGCTCGCCGCCGAATACGGGACATTTGGTATACGTCGCGTAAAGCATCCCCGGCAGCTTCACATCAATGCCAAAGAGCGGTTCGCCCTTCACGATTTTGCGATTGTCCACGCCCGCAATGCGGGTGCCGAGCAACTTGAAGGTGCTCGGATCTTTGAGCGTGAGGTTGACCGGGGGTTGCAGCTGCGCGGCTTTCGTGGCGAGCGAGCCATACGACGCTTTTTTGTTCGACGCCGCGTGCATCACCATGCCGGCGGCGGTGGTGCATTCACTCGCGGGTACGTTCCACTCTTTCGCGGCGGCCTCCACGAGCACGGCGCGCGCGGCTGCGCCGGCGCGGCGCATGGCCATGTAGTTCGCCACGGTACTTCCGCTGCCTACGCTGAACTGACGACCATATGCCGGGTTCAAGTCGCCCTGCACAACGGTCACCTGCTCCCATGATACATCGAGCTCTTCGGCGATGATCATGGGCAACGATGTCTTGATCCCTTGCCCCATCTCCGAGTTGGGCGCCACCAGCGTGACGGCGCCGCTTGGCGCGATGCTCACGAACACGTTGGGAGCAAAGTCTGCCGCGGGGGCGAGTGCCGCCGTGCTCGAGGCCATCGCCTCGGCCGTATCCAACGCACTACCGACCAGCAGCCCACCGCCCACCAGTCCGCTGATCTTGATGAACTCGCGGCGATCGATCTGGCGATCGTTCTGGTGATCATGCTGTTCGTAGCTCATTCGCGCTTCCCGCTGGCTGGAGTGGAGGTCGCAGCCAACTCAGCGGCGCGCTTGATGCCGGCACGAATACGCGTGTACGACGCGCAGCGGCACACGTTGCGTGCCATCGCCGAGTCGATATCGGCGTCGGTGGGACGCGGCTTGGCCTTGAGCAACGCCGCCGCCGCCAGAATCTGTCCGCCCTGACAGTATCCACACTGCGGCACATCGAGTTCGCACCACGCATCCTGCAGCGCGCGCGCCTGTGGGGTGTCGACGCCTTCAATGGTGGTCACGGCCGCCGCGCCCACGGTGGAGATGGGCGTGCGACAGGATCGGGTGGGCACCCCGTTCACGTGGACGGTACAGGCGCCGCATTGGGCGATGCCGCAGCCGAACTTGGTGCCGGTGAGCTCCAGCGAATCGCGCAACACCCACAACAATGGCGTGTCGGATTCCACCTCGACGCTCCGGGACGTGCCGTTCACGTTGATGGTGTACTTGCCCATAGAATGCTCCACGAAATCGTGTGGGGTATGGCTGTGGCGTGTGCCTGCGGACAAAGGTGCCTCCCGTCGCCGTTTTCCGCACCACTGCGCTGTGCTTGAAATCCGTGCGCCGCACGACAATTGTCCGCGATGTGGACAATAATCATCCACCAAATGGACAATTTTCATAAACCGTTATTTTGAAAGGGGTTACCGCTATCCGCTCGGGGGAAAACCGACAGAACCTCCCTCGGGGTCACCGGATCCGCCAACCTGCTCGAGATGCAGAACGGTCAAAGGGGTCAGAGTCGTTTCGCCGACCTGTTGAACGTGCGCTAAACGACTCTGACCCCTTTGTCGATCATCCAGCGCGGGGCAGTGGCTTGAGGCGCGCGATGGCGGCGGCCTCCTTCGACCGGAGCGCGTGCCACAGGTCCCAGTCCTGTTGCAGG
>VYMF01000025.1_pt1 | contig 85754 bp, 61 predicted proteins | sample 5115271 | NCBI WGS metagenome assembly VYMF01 (sample SAMN12291778, study PRJNA351875) | freshwater metagenome | isolation source: freshwater lake | place: USA: Michigan, Wintergreen Lake | collected 2013-08-08
GCAGGAGCGTCGCGCCGCGGCGGCGGCCGAGGCGCGTGGCGCTCAGGCGGCCGTGGACGGATGGCGTGCGACGGCGGCCGATCTGGTACTCGTCGCGCCCATTGACGGCGTGGTCTCGAGCCGCAACGTGGAGCCCGGAGAAGTCATGGCGGCCGGACAGAGCGCTATCACCATTGGCCAGCCGGCGAGGCCATGGGCGCGCATTTACGTCTCACCGTTCGTCCTGCCTCGCTTGCACGCGGGTGATACCCTCTGGGCGCGACTCGATGGCGACACGACGGCGTTTGCCGGTCGCATTACCGCGATTGCGTCGAAGGCGGAGTTCACGCCGCGCGTGGCGCTCACGGAACAGGAACGCGAAGATCTGCTCTTCGGTGTGAAGCTCGAGTTCAGCGACACGACGCAGCGACTGCGCGCCGGGCTGCCCATTACGGTGACGTTGCCGCCGTCGGCACCGTGAGCGAGACGCCAGCGGTCGTGCAGACGCACGCGCTGCACAAACAGTTTGGTGCGCTGGTCGCGGTGCACGCCCTCGATCTCGAGATACGGCGCGGCGAGGTGTTCGGACTGCTCGGCCCCAACGGGTCGGGCAAAACGACGACCATTCGCATGCTCTGCGGATTGGTCGTCCCCACCAGTGGCACCGCCACCGTCGCGGGTTTCGATATCACCACGAACGCCGAGCAGGTGCGCCGTCGCATTGGCTACATGTCGCAGCGCTACGGATTGTACGACGAGCTCACCGTGGCGGAGAACCTGCGCTTCTACGCGTCGGTGTACGGGCTGGTGGGCAGAGCGCGTGACACACGTCTGGCGGAGCACATCGAGCTGCTCGGCCTGGGTGACCGCCTCGCGCAGCGCGCCGGCACTTTGAGTGGTGGCTGGAAACAGCGACTGGCGCTCGCGTGCGCGACGGCGCACCACCCGGATCTCGTGTTTCTCGACGAGCCCACGGCGGGCGTCGACCCCGCAGCGCGGCGCACCTTCTGGCAGACGATTTACGATCTCGCGCAGTCGGGCACGACCGTGCTGGTGACGACGCATTACATGGACGAAGCCGAACGTTGTCAGCGCCTGGCGTTTCTTTCGCGCGGCCATCTTATTGGGCTCGGTACGCCAGATGAGGTGGTGCGGCAGTTCGGTGCCAATACTGTCGAAGATGTGTTCGTGATGCTGCAGGAGCGCGATGAGCAGTCGGTGCACGGGCACGTATCGTGAGCGGCGCATGAGCAGGCTTCTGGATCGCCTACGCCACTGGACGGCGTGGCCCATGCTCTGGAAGGAGTTTCTGCAGTTGCGTCGCGACCGGCTCACCTTCGCGCTGATGACGGCGTTGCCGGCCATTCAACTCGTGCTGTTCGGTTACGCCATTCAAACTGACGTGCGCCGTTTACCCACCGTGGTGGTCGACGAATCACGCACGAGCGAGAGTCGCGCGCTCATTCAGGTGCTGCAGAACACCGACAACTTTCGCATCGTGCGCGCCGTCCCCGATCGTACGGAGGCCCGCCGCTGGATCGAGCGCGGGGCTGCGCGCGTCGCGCTCGTCATTCCGCCGGAGTATCAACGGCTCATTCGCAGTGGCCACACCGGGGTGGCGCAGCTGCTCATCGATGCGGCTGACCCGCAGTCGAGTGGCGCCGCCATTGCGGGTGCCCAGCTCGCGGCCCAGGCGCGCGGTGCACAGCTGCTGGCGCAACGCTACCAACTGCGTGCGCCGGTCGAGATTCGTGTGCGCCCGTGGTACAACCCGGCCCAGAAGAGCGCGGTGTTCATCGTGCCGGGCATCGTGGGCATTCTGCTCACCATCACGATGACGCTGATTACCAGTACCGCCGTCGTGCGTGAACGCGAACGCGGCACACTCGAGCAGCTCATCGTCACGCCCATCGGCAAACTCAGCCTCATGCTCGGCAAGCTCGTGCCGTTCGTGCTCGTGGGCTATGTGCAGATGACGGTCGTGCTCACGCTTGGTGTGGTCTTCTTCGATATCCCCGTGCGCGGCAGTCTCGTGTTGCTCTACGGGCTCGCTTTGGTGTTTATCGTCGCGTCACTCGGAGTGGGGCTGCTCATTTCTACGGTCGCGCGGAGTCAGGCGCAGGCGATGCAGTTGAGCTTCTTCTTCATGCTCCCCAACATCCTGCTCTCGGGTTACATCTTCCCGCGCGCCGCGATGCCCGAGCCCGCGCAGTACCTCGGGCTGTTGCTACCGCTCACGTACTTTCTGGACATTCTGCGCGGCGTGTTACTCAAGGGCGTCGGCCTGGGCGACTTGTATCAACAGCTGGGTGCGCTGGTGGTGCTCGCGCTGCTCTTGTTCGGGGTCAGCGTTCGCCGCTTTTCCAAAACGCTCGAATAGGGCGGTTTACTGCAACTGCGGTTCGGGTTTGAACCGCCACTGCAGTTGATGGACTGCCACTGCGGTTCTGGACTGCCCCTGCGGTTGGGGAGCACGGCGGTTTGGGTCGGTATGGAAGACGGCGCCCCGGCTTCGCCGGCTCGCCGTCGCTTTGGTGGTTGGAAGCAACCGCGACCTGCAGTGGCAGTTCCCCAACCACCAAAACGTCGCCCCGCCGGCGTAGCCGGGGGGCGACTTTCCTTGTAAACCCAAACCGCCGTGTTCCCCAACTGCAGTGGCAGTCCCGAACCGCCGTGGCAGTCCATCAACTGCAGTGGCAGGAAAAACCCGAACCGCTGTTGCTGTCCAAAACCGCAGTGGTCAGATGCCCCGAACCGGCTGCGGACGGTATGGCGCCTCGAGCATCGCCACCTCGTCGGCCGAGAGCACGAGGTCGACCGCGCCGAGCGCCTCGTCGAGCTGCTCGAGCTTCGTCGCGCCAACGATGGGCGCGGCGACGGCGGGTTTGCTGAGGAGCCACGCCAGCGCGATCTGGGTCATGGGGACGCCGCGCTGGGCGGCGATGGTGCGCACGGCCTCCACGATGTCCCAGTTCACCTGGTCGTCGTAGAGGGTGTGGCCGTAGCTGTCGGTCGCTGCGCGGGTCGAGGCGCTGCGGTCGGTGACACTGCTGCGCGAGCCGGCCAGGAGGCCGCGGGCGAGGGGCGACCAGGGGAGGCAGCCCACGCGCTCCGTCTCGCAAAGTGGGATCATCTCCCGTTCTTCCTCGCGGTAGAGAAGGTTGTAATGGTTCTGCATGCTCACGAACCGGGCCCACCCGTGGCGTTCGCTCGCGCTCAGCGCCTTGGCAAACTGCCAGGCGAACCCTGAGCTTGCGCCGATGTAGCGCACCTTGCCGCTGTGCACGAGCTGGTCGAGCGCCGCGAGCGTTTCCTCGATGGGGACCACCGGGTCGAAGCGATGGATCTGATAGAGATCGATCGTCTCCACCCCCAGCCGGCGGAGGCTGGCCTCGCACGCCTGCACGATGTGCTTGCGCGAGAGCCCCTGCGAGTTGGGGCCGGTCCCCACGGGGAAGAACACCTTGGTGGCGATCACGAGCTCGTCGAGCCGCCCGAATTCGCGCAGCGCGCGGCCGGTCACCTCTTCGCTGACCCCCAGCGAATACATATTCGCCGTGTCGAAGAAGTTGATCCCGGCCTCGATGGCGCGCCGGAAGAAGGGGCGCGACTGCGCTTCGTCGAGCACCCATGGTCGCCAATCGGGAGTGCCATAGCTCATGCAGCCGAGGCACAAACGAGAGACGCTGAGGCCCGTCGATCCGAGCGACGTAAAGTGCATCTGGTAAAGCGGTTAGGGTGGAACTGCCACGGCGGTTCGGGTTTGACCGGCCACCGCGGTTGCTGGACTGCCACGGCGGTTCAGGACTGCCCCTGCAGTTGGGGAACACTGCCGTTTGGGTTTACAAGGAAGGTCGCCCCCCGGCTTCGCCGGCGGGGCGACTTTTTGGTGGTTGGGGTCCTGCCACTGCAGGTCGCGGTTGCTTCCAACCACCGAAGAAACGGCGCACCGGCGAAGCCGGGCGACGTTTTCCATACCGACCGGAACCGCCGTGTTCCCCAACTGCAGGGGCAGTCCAGAACCGCCGTGGCAGTCCATCAACCGCGGTGGCCCCTCAAACCCGAACCGCAGTGGCCGTTCCACCTCAACCGCTTTTCAAGGGAACCGTATGCGGCCCCCAGCGCTAGAATATGTGGTCCCCCGAAGTATTCCGTTTCCGGTCCTGCCATGCTCATTCGCCGCCCCGACGATATCCCGTCCTCCGAAATCACCCCGGAGTCGCTGTACCAGAGCCGCCGCCAGTTCATGGGCACGGCCGGTGCCCTCGCGCTCGGCACCGTGCTCTCGCCGGCCGCGCTCGCGGCCATGGCGCGCACGGGTGGGGCGCAGGAAGACCAGGTGACGCCCGAGGAAGACGCCACCAGCTACAACAACTTCTACGAGTTCGGCACCGACAAGGAAGATCCGAAGGTGCAGGCCCGGGGCTTCGTCACCACGCCATGGACCGTGCAGGTGGAGGGGCTCGTGAAAAAGCCGCGCCCCTACTCCTACGATGAGCTCGTGGGCAAGCTCGCCGTGCAGGACCGCACCTATCGCATGCGCTGCGTCGAAGCGTGGTCGATGGTCATCCCGTGGCGCGGCGTCATGCTGCGCGACGTCATCAACCGCGTCGAGCCGCTGCCGAGTGCCAAGTTCGTCGAGTTCACGACGCTGTTCGACCCCAAGCGCATGCCCGGCCAGCGCAGCGCCGTGTTGCCGTGGCCGTACAAGGAGGCGCTGCGCATGGACGAAGCCATGCATCCGCTCGCGCTCCTCGCCACCGGCATGTACGGCAAGTCGGCGCTTCCCAATCAGAACGGCGCGCCGCTGCGTCTCGTGACACCCTGGAAGTACGGCTTCAAGGGGGTCAAGAGCATCGTCAAGATCCGGTTCACCGACCGGATGCCCAACACCACCTGGAACGACGCGAACCCCAGCGAATACGGGTTCTACGCGAATGTGAACCCCACCGTCGATCACCCCCGCTGGAGCCAGGCCAAGGAACGGCGCATCGGTGAATTCCTCAAGCGGAATACACTCATGTTCAACGGCTACGCCGATCAGGTGGCGTCGTTGTACAGCGGCATGGATCTCCGCCGCAATTACTGAGCGGGTGGCAGTGTCGACCGTCGAGCGCGTCACGCGCCGCTTCATCCGGCCGGCGCTTTGGCTGCTGGTGGTGCTCCCAGCCCCCCTGCTCATCGCGCAGCTGCTGCTCGATCAGCTCGGGGCCGACCCCATCGACAAGCTCGAACGGCTCACCGGCGAGTGGGCGCTGCGCTTTCTGATCGCGTCGCTCGCCGTCACGCCCCTCATGCGGCTCACCGGGTGGGGGTGGCTCGTGGCGCAGCGCAAGTTTCTGGGGCTGGCCGCGTTCTTCTGGGCCTTCGCACACCTCAGCGTCTACACGGTGCTCGACTGGTTTTTCGACTGGCCGGAGATCACCAAGGACATTCTCAAGCACCTGTACATCACGCTGGGGATGACGGCGTTCGTGCTCATGGTCCCGCTGGCGCTGACCTCAACCAAGGGCGCCATCAAACGGCTGGGTGGGGCCCGCTGGAACCGGCTCCATTCGCTCGTGTATGTCTCCGTCATCGCGGCCTGTCTGCATTTCGTGTGGGCGGTCAAGAAAGACATCACCGAGCCCATGATGTACGGAGGGATTGCCCTCGTGCTCCTTGCCGTCCGCGTCGTCGGACGGCCCCCGGCGCGGACAACGAGCCTATCGGCGCCATCGGCGTGAAGGCGACGCGGGCCAACGTGTCCACCTAGAGACCACGACCTCGTGGGACCGCGCGATGGGCCTCCCGGACTGGTGTTGGGCGCCGTGGCGCTCACGCTGCTCGCCTTTGCCCGGCCGTTCGATTGCACTCAAGAAGCCGCGAGCGCGCTCCCCGCATCGACGGCGCCCGCGACACTCGCTTCGGCGCGCTGGTGCAGCATGCGGGCGACGTCCTCCTGATCGTCGAACCCGATGGCACCATTCGCTCCCTCAATCCGTCCATGGCGACGGTGTTCGGCCATGATGCCGCTTGACGGGTGGGGGTGAATCCGCGTCGCATCCAAGTCAACCGCTCGGGCCGTCCGATGCTGGCGCCGGCGTCGACGACGACGTGCGCCTCGCGCTCGGGCACTCGACGCCACGCCGTTGGTCCCCGCCATCACCGCCAGCATGCTGCTGCACGACACCGAGCTGTCCATGGAGCGCCGCAAAGCCCTCAAGGCGCTCGGCGTATCGCTGGCTGTCGACGACGTCGGAACCGGTTATTCTTCCCGAAGCGACCTGCCGCGCTCTCCGATCGACATCCTGAAGATCGACAAGGCGTTCGTGGATATCATCGATTAGGGAGGCGAAGGATCGGTGTTGGCGCAGGCAATGGTGACACTCGGGGAGACGCTGCGGATGCGAACCAGCGCCGAAGGCCTCGAGGCAGAGGCGCACGGGGGCACGCGGCGGTCTCTGGGCGGCGAGTTCCGACCGGGGTATCGGTTCACGCCGCCGCTGGATGCTGCGGAGTACTGGCCGTTGCTCCTCGCTCGTGGCGTCCGCACGCCGCGCTCCACCGACCGGCGTCGCGACGCGCGTGTCCGCGTCAGCTAAGCCGTTGGAGTGGCCCGAGCGGCTCGACGTCTTCGCGGTGTGCGCCCCTGGCCTTGCGCCATTAGTGGTGGCCGAGTGCGAGGCGTTGGGGCTGGTGCCGACGGCGGTGAGTTCCGCCGGGGTGGCGCTGTCGCTCACGCGGCGTGAACTGTTCCTGCTCAACTGCTGGACGCGCTGTGCGAGTCGCATCGTGGTGCGTCTGGCGCACTTCGAAGCGCGCGATTTTGCCACACTCGAGAAGCTCGCCGCGCGTGTCCCGTGGGGACGCGTTGTCGCCAAAGGCGGCCTCGCGCGCATTCGCGTGACCTGCCGCAAGTCGCGTCTCTATCACTCCGACGCCGTCGCCGAACGCGTGGGGCGCGGCATTCTGGGGGCGGTGCAGGGTTCGCAAGTGGCCGCGCGCGCCCGCGACGATGACGACGACGATGACGAGACGCCCAGCGTGCCATCGCAACTGATCGTGGTGCGCTTCGACCACGATCAGTGCACCATCAGCGCCGATGCGTCGGGTGCGCTGTTGCACCGCCGTGGATGGCGTCAGGCGATCGCCAAGGCGCCGCTGCGCGAAACGCTGGCGGCGAGCATGATCGCGGCGTTGCCGTGGCAGGGCAACGTGCCGCTCGTCGATCCGTTCTGCGGGTCGGGCACGATTGGCATCGAGGCGGCGCTGCGTGCGCGGAACATCGCGCCCGGCCTCTCGCGTGCGTTCGCCATGGAGCAGTGGCCCGGCACCGACGCCGCCATCATGCGTGCCGTGTATGCCGCCGTGCGTGAGGAAGCCCGCGGGGCGGCGCGTCCGTCGGTGGGAGTGCCGATCGTGCTGCGCGACCGCGACCGCGGTGCGATCGAAGCGGCCCGAGCCAACGCGGAACGCGCGGGCGTGCTCGATGATCTCGTCATCGAACAGGGGACTCTTTCGGAGACCGATCTCGCGGCCCTTGGCCCGCGCGGCGTGCTGCTCACCAATCCGCCATACGGATTGCGTGTGAGCGAAGGGGCGGACCTGCGCGGGCTGTATGCGCGACTGGGCGACGTGCTGCGCGCCGGTGGACGGCAATGGCGCCTGGGGATGCTTGTGCCGCCGGACAAGGCCCTCACGGGGCAGCTGCGGTTACGTCTCGAGCCCGCACTCAGAACGACGAACGGTGGCCTGCCCGTGGAGCTGCTGGCCACCGTTCCCGAGACGTTACGCGAGCCTCAGACGCGGAAGTAGTCCGGGCGCCACGTCGTGATCTGCTGCTTGATCTGCCGCCCCTTCATGGTGGGATCGGCGATGACTTTCTCGACGAGGCCGGCGAGTTCCGCATCACTCGCAAAGCGTAGTGCGATGTAATGACGTGGCGAGAACGTGGCGGCGGCCTTGTCGGCGAGCGCCGGCGACAGCAGGCGCTGGTAGCGCAGCTGCTCCTCCAGACGAATGAGACGGTCCTGCGCCCGCAGCGGGGACAAACGTGCCACGGAGACGACCGCGAATAGCGCGAGGGCGCCAACCAGGAAGTAGCCCGTGTCGTACCCCGGCGTCTTGAAAAAGCGCGTGATGCTCCACACGAGATAGATCAGCGCGAGCGGACTGGTGACGTAGTGGTAGAGGGGATTGAACTTGGTATGGTTGGCGAACGTTTGTGGCGTCTTGGACACGAAGTGCTCCGGAGGGTGGGCGGATGGTTGTGCGGACTGCGGAACATTGAAAACGCCTTCGGTCCGGTCGTCTACGGGCCACGGCACGAGCCCTCAGGGGGAAGGACGTAAGGGTAAAGGATAAAGCACGGTTTGGTTCACCGGGAACTGTGGGTCATGGTCAGTGGACGGCACCGGGCTTTCCCCTTTGCCCTTACGTCCTTCCCCCTGAGGGCTCGTGCCGTGGCCGGTTGACCGCCGGACCAGTCTCACCGCAGTACATCTGCGCGACCGCACAGCCCGGTAATCACACGCTCTGCAGACGCCATGCGCTCTAACCACGTTCCGCTTATGCGCGTGAACGGGGCGCCGAATCGTTCCAGCGTCTCGACGAACAGCGCGTGCATTTCGGCGCGACGGTCGCCCCGGTCGCGAATGCCGTCGAATATCCACGGCACATCGATGTCGAGTAGCAGGTAATGACCGGCGCACCGTTCGGCCGCCAGTCGTTCGATACCGGCGTCGCAGCCGCCGGTATAGTGGTGACAGTAGGTCACCGTGCTGAGCAGATCGGTGTCCTGCAGCAAGAGCGTGTGGCCGAGCGCTTCCGCTCTGGCGCGGTAGATCGCTTCATGCTCCACTTGACCACGCGCAATCGGCCAGTGGTCCGAGCGGTCGATGGGCGCCTGCTTGCGTTGGGCGTAGTCACGAACGAACTCGGGGACGCACAGCGCGTGGTGACGCGATGCCAGCTGTGCGGCGAGCGTGGTTTTGCCGACGCTTTCCGATCCGGTAATGACGACGCGCGTCATAGTCATGCGGTGCTCACCATGGTGGGCATACTGCGGCGCCAGCTGACGTAGCCCCAAATGGCCAACGCGAGAAAGATGGTGTACAGCACCGCCGTCAGCGGAAGCCCGCGATTGACGAACAATCCGACGTACACCACGTCGACGGCAATCCAGAGCAGCCAGTTGGCCAGCAGCTTGCGGGTCATCATGTACTGGGCCACCAGGCTGATGGCGACGAGCACGGCGTCGAGCCACGGCAGCGCGGCACCGGGAATGCGCGACGTGATCTGCGCGAGAGCCACCCACGTGACGAGCACGACGCCCGTCAGCAGCACGGCGAGCCGCGGTGAGGTGGAGGTCACGGGCAACGGTGCCGGCGCGTGCGCACCGTCGACGTTGCTGGCGGCGCCACCGCGCGTCCAGTGCCACCAGCCATACAGCGACAGCACGAAATACACGACCTGCAGGCCGGTGTCACTGTAGAGCCCCGCGCGTGCGAAGACGACCAGATACACGACGGCGTTGAGCACACCCAAGGGCCAGCTCAAGATGCTCTGGCGGGTGACCAGCCACACGTTGGCCACGCCGGTGACGAAGCCGAACAGCTCGAGACAGCTGCTGCCGTGTGCGACAAGCCAGTCGCACAGCGGTGTCATCACGGCAACGGCTTGGGCAACGGCACTGGTCATGGTGAGCAAAGCTAACTAGCGTTGACGCACATGACCGGGGTGCCGGCGCCGCCAGTGAGCGTCCGGCTGAGATAACACCCGTCGAACCTGATCCGGTTTGCACCGGCGTAGGGAGTCCAACGTGTCTCGTCGCATCCTTGCGCGCCTCGTGCGCGCCGGGCGACCGGAGGCTAGCGTGTCGCGTTCCATCGCGCACGGTGTGGCCACGGCAGTCGCCCTTCCGTTCTTCCTGTCTGCGTCCTCGTCGGGCATGGCTGCCCAGGAACGTCCAGACTCCGCCCGCGCCGATAGCGCCGCCCGCCGTATCGAGGGCGTGTCGGTGCAGGCCATCCGGGCCGGCAGCAACGCGCCCATCGCGCAAACAACCATCGAGCGCGCGGTGCTCACGCAGCGGCATTACGGGCAGGATGTGCCCATGCTGCTCATGAATGCCGCACCGAGTCTCATTGCCCATACGGAGACGGGCACGCAGTGGGGGTACAGCTATCTGCGCCTCCGGGGGCTCGATCAGACGCGCATCAACATCACCATTGATGGCGTCCCGCTCAACGACATGGAGGATCAGGTCCTCTATTTCGCCAACTTTGCCGACTTGCTGAGCAACGTGCAGAGCGTGCAGGTGCAGCGCGGCGTCGGCACGAGTACCGCCGGCACGGCGTCGTATGCCGGCTCCATCAACTTCGAAACGGTCCCGGTGGCGCGAAAGGATGCAGGCGGCGACGTGCAACTGCAAATGGGCAGCTTTGGCGCGCAGCGTGCCACCGCGAGCTTCAACAGCGGGCTGAACAACGGCTTCGCGGCGTACGGCCGGGTGAGTGCGTTGCGCACCAATGGCTATCGCGATCACAGCGGTGTCGCGGGCCGCTCCGCCTTTCTGGGTGCCGGCTGGTTCGGTTCGCGCGATATCGTGAAGCTGACCGCACTCGTGGGGCAGCTGTACGACACGCTGAGCTACACCGGGGCGACGCTCGCGCAGCTCGAGCAGAACTGGCGCTTCAATCCGCTGGCGCCCAACGAACGCGACAAGTTCGGACAGCAGATGGTGTCGCTGGCGTGGTCGCGGTCGTTGCGCAGCGGCGCGTCGCTCAACACCACAGTGTACCGCAACTCGGCGAGTGGCAATTACGACTACTTCGAGCTCCCCGACCGGTATCGCTTCAACCTGGCTCATACCTGGTACGGCGTGACGAGCGTGTACAACGTGGAGCGTGGCGCGCTCACGGTGAACACCGGCGTGAACGCCAATACGTATCAGCGTGCGCACCGCGGCTACTTCCAGCCCAGCACCGAACTGTACGACAACACCGGTCACAAGCAGGATGCGAGTGGCTTCGTAAAGCTGTCGTACACGGCGGGGCGCGCCACCTGGTTTGGTGATGTGCAGGGGCGATGGGCGCGATTCCGCTACGAACCGTCGGCGAATGCGAACATCACGGAGCGCAGCATAAACTGGGCGTTCTTCAATCCCAAGGCTGGCGTGACGTACGCGCTGGGGAAGGGGGTGTCGGCGTTCACGAGCTACGGCATGACCAGCCGCGAGCCGGCGCGCAACGATCTCTTTGCCGGCGACGACGATCTCAACGCCGGCAACGTGAGCGCGTACGGCGACTTCACACGCGTCAAGCCTGAGCAGCTGCGCGACTTCGAAGCCGGGGTGAACCTGCGCAAGAGCACATTCGATCTGTCTGCGAACGTGTACAGCATGGACTTCCGGAACGACATCGCGCGCATTGGCGCGCCGACGGCCAGCGGCTCGATTCTGCGTCGCAATGTGGGGAGCAGCTATCGTCGCGGGCTCGAGCTCGACTGGGCGTATCGCGGCCTTGAGCGTGTGGTGCTCGCGGGCAATGCCAACTGGAGCACGAACCGCATTGCGCAGTTCACCGACAGCTCGCGTGGTGCTCCGGTCGTTCGCCGAAATGTCGAGCCGCTGCTCACGCCGCGCTTCACGAGCGCGCACCGGGTGGAAGTCACCCCGGTGTCGCGGTTGTGGGTGAGCGTCGAAGGGCGCTACCAGAGCCGCGCGTTCCTCGACAACACCAGCAGTCCCGATCGCGTCCTTCCCGACTACTACACGCTCGACGCCACCGCACGGCTGTCGCTCGGGCGCACGAGCCTCACGGTGCGTGGGCAGAACTTGGGCGACACGCGCGAGTTCGGCAGTGGCGCCGTGAGCAGCAGCGGGCGGGTGCGCTACTTCATTCTGCCGGCGCGTGCGGTGTTCGTGACGGCGGGGTACGACTTCTGATCGTTAGTCCTCCTCAGCTTCCCGGCTACATCCCTCCAACACCGTGCCCGATAGAGAGAGCCGGAGAGCCATGGAGCTGAGGAGAACGAATCATTGTTGTTCTCTTCAGCGCATCCGCTCTCCGGCTCCGTCACTCTTATACGCGGCCACAACGCCTAACCATGCTTGCCACGCGGCCGGATACGGGAGCGCTCGCGGTTGAGCGCATCTCGCTCGGGCGTGCGTACTACAGGGTCAGGATTGAGGGTCGATCTCTATGCTATGAACCCGTGTCTGCACGGTGTACGCGCATCCATTCAGCCGAGCGATGGTCACCGTATCTACCGTAGATCGATAGCCTTCGAGGCTAACACCGATGCTCCACCGCCCGCCGGAAGGCTGTATCAACCGGAGCGGGTCGTTGCCAGCGCCGCTGAGTGCAAAGCCGCTGCGCAGATCCGTGACCGTGACGGCAGTGCGCGTGGTAAGATCGATGCGCGTACGCCGGTCCAACACCACAAGTCGCAACGCCCTAGCCTCGCCAGTCTCGGCGCAGACTATGTCTGCCGAGTCGCACGCGACCAAGACCGCCACAAGTATGATCGCGAACAGTGCCTGACGGGGGCATCTACGGTTCACCTGAGTACCCTAGAAGTTGAAGATACCAATGTCCTGGCGCATCTGATTGACGTTGCTGAAGATGCCACCCGTGGTTCCGGTGCGAGCAACCTGAACCCCGTAGAACACGGCAGTCCCGTTGGTGAAGTTCGGAACAAATACCGGCGCACCGCTATCCCCTTCCTTCGCATATAGATGCGCTACATCGGTGCAGACGATTCTCACGTTGTAGCCTTGAAGGGTCACATCGCTACAGGTGCCGTACACAGTACCAAACGTCCAGCCTGACGCATGGCCCACTTTGTGAACGACCTCGCCATGGATAGGCCACATAACCACCGCGTCCGCTACAAAAAACGGGAACGCCGAGTTGATATCCTTGGAACCGTCTGTTTGGGTAAGGCCCGATGAAACGAACATGGTGCGGGCAATCAGGCCCGAACGCCAGCCGAGAGTATCTGAGGGAAATAAGTCGGGTGGTGAGGCGGTAACCGAGTATGCGGTAACATCGGCCCGTCGACAGAAACGCGTGACAAAAAGAGTGCTGCAGTTGTATGAAGTAGGATCGACGATCTCAGTGCCAAAACCAACTCCGCTGTTCGGTTGCCTCATCGGACCATTGTCCAGACCGAATGCCGTTGCACTGCAGTGAGAAGATCCGATAACGATGCGGTCGAAACCCCTCCAAGCATTGACGGTCATGGTGCAGCTCCTCGGACCAGCTTCGTAACCGCCGGTGAGAGGTCGTTGCCTGGAGAAGACCGTTGGCTGAGGTTGCGCAGGTAAGTTTGGTTCACCGCGCTCTACTACCATCCACTTCTGCAGGTCTGCTGGTACGCTCGTCATCAGTTCAGTTCGTGTGCGACCGCTCTGAGTCGATTGAACAACGATACGTCCGGTGACTTCGTCCAATCCGACAGACACGATGCCCTCGCCGTTCGCGTATTCGTCACTGATCTTTCTCTTGATGTCGTACAGCACGCGAAAATTCGCGTCAGCGTGCACAAAGCGCACTTGGGCTTTACCCGCGCGCTTCGGCGAACGGGGCAAAATAGCGAGCAACTCCTCACCCAGCGCTCGCATCACGCTCAACGAATCACTCATCCTAGTGACTCGGATGATTAGGTCTCCACTCTCATCAAAGTACAAACCGGCGAATGCACTCGCTCGATCGGCAACCTGCGCCCAGTGCTCATCTGACGACGACGCGACGGTGCGGCTGGTCGCACTCGCCTTCAACACGGGGCGGTCTACTGGACCGGCAGGGCTTGAAGCGTCTGTACAGCCGGAAAGCGAACAAAGCCCGAGAACAAACACTGTGATGAGCCGCATGAGGAACTCCTTCGCGAACGTTATTGATTAAGTGCAATCACTTTTCATGAACAGGAGTTCATGAGTGGTGTCTCGCAAGTGGGTTGCCGTGAGGCAAGTCGCACGTAGGGGTGCAAAACGAGTCCGTGCGCGAGCCGAGGTGTTTGGACTTGACCCGATTGCGTGGACGCCTGACTCGCTATACGAGAGGGTGGTTCGACGTGAGCGTCGTGCGTTCAGTGCGGAGTTCAAGGCGGAGGCGGTGCTCGCAGGCGATGCCAACTGGAGCACGAACCGCATTGCGCAGTTCACCGACAGCTCGCGTGGTGCGCCGGTCGTACGCCGCAATGTCGAGCCGCTGCTCACGCCGCGGTTCACGAGCGCGCACCGGGTGGAAGTCACTCCGGTGTCGCGGTTGTGGGTAAGCGTCGAAGGACGCTACCAGAGCCGCGCGTTCCTCGACAACACGAGCAGCCCCGATCGCGTGCTCCCCGACTACTACACCCTCGACGCCACCGCGCGGCTGTCGCTGGGGCGTACGAGCCTCACAGTGCGTGGGCAGAACCTGGGCGACACGCGCAAGTTCGGCAGCGGCGCGGTAAGCAGCAGCGGTCGGGTGCGCTACTTCATTCTGCCGGCGCGTGCGCTGTTCGTGACGGCGGCGTACGACTTCTAGCCAGTCCGTCACAGCTCGTCGGAGTCTCGGAGGGACGGGGGCCACGGGGAACTCCTCCAATCAGTCCCCCATGGCCTCCGTCCCTCCCAAGTCTCCGACGAGCAGTTCCACCGTGCTGGCAATCGCAGCAGATAAGCGGTAGGGTGAACGATGCGCACATTCTTCGCCGCCGCCTTCGCGCTCTTTGCGCCCATTGCCGTACACGCTCAGTCGCTCCGCCCGCAGGTTGACGCGTGGCGGCGAGCCCACGAGCGGGAAATTCTGGACGAAGCCTTCGCCTTGCTCGCCATTCCGAACGTGGCGAGCAACCAGGATGACATCGCGAAGAACGTCGCGTTTCTGACGCAAGCCTTTGCGAAGCGTGGGGTCGCGCTCACCGCACTGCGCGCCCCCAGCGGCGGCAGCCCGGCGCTCTTCGGTGAGATCAAGGCGCCGGGCGCCACACGGACCGTGGTGTTCTACGCGCACTACGACGGGCAGCCGGTGGCCGGCGGCGGCTGGGATGCCGATCCGTTCACTCCCAAGCTCAGTCGCTACCAGAACAGCGCGCCTACTGCAGACGTGCCGCTGCCGGCGCCAGGCGACACCGTCGATCCCGAAGTGCGCATCCGCGCGCGTTCGGCGAGCGACGACAAGGGCCCCATTGTGGCGATGCTCGCCGCGCTCGATGCCATGAAGGCGCTCAAGCAGGCGCCCTCAGTGAACATCAAGTTCTTTCTGGAAGGCGAAGAAGAAGCGGGATCGAATCACCTCGGCGATCTGCTGCGCACGCACAAGGACAAGCTCCAGTCCGACGCGTGGCTCTTCTTCGACGGCCCCGTCCACGTGAGCGGCCGCCCGCAGCTCGTGCTCGGCGTGCGCGGCGTCATGGGAGCGGAGGTCACGTTGTACGGCGCCAATCGCGCGCTGCACAGCGGCCACTATGGCAATTGGGCCCCCAATCCTGCCGTGGCCGCGGCCAATCTGGTCGCGAGTCTGCGCGACAACGATGGCCGCATCAAGTTGCCGGGCTTCTACCGCGATGTGCCCGTCATGACCGCCGCCGACCGCGCCTTGGCGCGGGCGCTCAGCGCCACCGACGACAGCGTGCGCAAATCGCTGGGGCTCGCGCACACCGAACTGGCCAACGCGCCCCTGGGCGAACGCATCATGCAGCCGGCACTCAACATTCGCGGCATCCGCACGGGCAATGTTGGCGCCGGGGCGAGTAACGCCGTCCCCACGAGTGCAACGGTGAGCATCGATTTCCGATTGGTGCCCGACCAGAAGCCGGCGCGCATTCGCGCCATGCTGGAGCAGCACCTCGCGGCGTTGGGCTATACCATCGTGCGTGATGCCAACGCCGCGAGCACGAGTGCGAATCGCAGCCGGCTCGCGTACGTGAGCTACGACAGTGGCTACACGGCGGTGCGGGTGCCGAGTGCACTGCCCGGGGTGCAGGCGGTCAAGCGCGTCATGGCGCGCAGCTATGGGCAGGAGCCGTTCATCATGCCCATTCTGGGCGGGTCACTACCACTCTTTCACTTCGTCGAGCAGCTCGGCGCGACGGTGATTACCGTGCCCACGGTCAACGCCGACAACAGTCAGCACGCCCCCAACGAGAACCTGCGGGTGCATAATCTGTGGGATGGCATTGGCGTGATGACGGAGCTCATGGTGGGGCTGGGGCGCGAGTGGGCGCCGCGGCTGCAGTAGTGTCGCGCTCCCGTGTCAGCCGGCCGACTTTCCCATCCGGCACTTGTCCGAGCAGTAGCGCACCGCGTCCCAATCGCGCTCCCACTTCTTGCGCCAACTGAAGGGGCGCCCGCACCGCGCGCAGATCTTGTCAGCGTGCCCATTGGTGGATCCGGGTTGCTTTCCCGTTTTTCGTGAAGGCGTCATAGCTCCCCAAGCCGCGCGAGGCGGTGCACTGTTCCCGTATGCACGAGCCACTGCCTCCTTCTCGCCTGTCCGGGGCCCATACCGCCATCAATCCCGCCGACTTTCCGGCGAGCCATCAGGACCTGCTGTACTCCGATTATCGCAAAACGGAGGAGCTGGGCACGCTGCGGCAGGTGGCGCGGGCGCTGGCCGCAGAGACCGATTCCCAGAAGGTGCTGGAGACGCTCTGTCAGCTCTCCATGGTTCGCGGACGAGCGAGTGGCGCTGCAGTGGCGCAGATCAGCGGCGATAATGGCGTCTATGTTATGGGATCTGGGCATATGGCGTCACTCCCCGGCACCGCCTTCCCCCTCGAAGGCTCCTTCACCGGACGCGTCGCGCGGGAGCATCGCGCTCTCGCCATTGCCACGCCGGCCGAAAGCTCCCCCTTCTTTGCCGCACTGCTCCCCACGCTCGGCGTGGGTCCCATTCTGCTGCTGCCGCTGCTCGCCAACGCGCAGCTGTTCGGGGTGCTCGCGATTACCCGCGATCAGGGGCACCCGTTGTTCGACGACGTCGACGAAGAACGGCTGGGGGTGATGGCCGACCTGGCCGCGCTGGCACTCTGGAAGGCCAGCCTGCTGGAAGAGGCGCGCTCCGCCGATGCCGCCAAGACCAGTTTGTTGGCCACCCTCTCCCATGAGCTGCGCACCCCGCTCACGGCCCTCGAGGGGTACGGCGAGCTTCTCGAGGACGAAATTCTGGGGCCGCTCACCGGCGAACAGCGCGACGTCATCGTCCGACTGCGCACCGTCGGACGCCATCTTGGGAGTCTCATCGAGGACATTCTGACCTTCGCGTCCCTCGAAGCCGACCGGCTGACCGTACGCCGTGCGACGGTTCGCGTCGATGAGCTCATGGACTCCCTCCACCCGTTTCTGGAGCCACTGGCCCGCGAAAAGGGGATCGAATTTCAGCTCGAGCTCGAGACCGGCCTCCCCACGCTGGTAACCGACGACGCCCGGGTGCGGCAGATCCTGCTCAATCTCTGCCAGAACGCCATCAAGTTCACCGAGGTGGGCCGAGTCCATGTGAAGGTCTCCCGTGGCTCACCCAGCGCCGACGGCTCACCTTCGGTGCGTTTTGCCGTGCGCGACACCGGCGTCGGCATCGCCGCCACCGACATGCAGCGGCTCTTTCGGCCGTTCTCGCAGCTCGAGGACTCCGAGACCCGACGCGCGCGCGGCACCGGGCTGGGGCTGTACATTGCCCGCCGCCTCGCCACGCTCCTGGGGGGACGCATTGAACTCGTTTCCCGTCCGGGCGACGGGTCGACCTTTACCCTCGTGCTGCCGCAGACCCACTGACGGCGGGCGTTTCCCCCGCTGACCGGTGACGGGCACTCCGCCGTAACCGGCAACCGGTCGTTCGCTGCGCCGGGGCCCGCAGTTGTGCCGTGCAGCCCACTAGATTTCGCGTTTATGTCAGCAATTACCAGCGTATTCAACGACGGCCTCTTCGCCGAGCAGTTCGAGCAATACCGCCGCGATCCGGCCAGTGTCGACGAGACGTGGCGCCAGTATTTCCGCATCGCGGAGTCGCTCTTTGGCCGCGCCGGCGCAACGAGCGCCCCAGCGGCCTCTGGCGCCGTCATGGACACGGCGCTCCTGGCGAAAGTCGCGGCGGCGGCCTCGCTGCAGCAGGCCATTCGGATGTACGGCCACTACGCCGTCCAGCTCGATCCGCTCGGCGCGCCGCCGGCGGGTGCCGATGAGTTGAGCCCCGAGTTCCACGGGCTCACCGACGCCGAACTCGCGACCATTCCCGGCGCGGCCCTCGGTGACGATCGCTTTGCGACCGCGAAGGATGTCATCGATCGCAAGCGCAGCGTGTACTCGGGACGCGTCGGCTACGAAGTGTGGCACCTCGAAGTGAACGAAGAGCGCAACTGGTTCCGCCGCGCGTTCCGCGATGGGGTCATTACGCGCCCGCTCACCGCCGACGAAAAGAAGCAGGTGCTGCGCCGTCTCAACGAAGTTGACGGACTCGAGCGCTTCCTTGGCCGTGCGTACCAGGGATACAAGCGCTTTTCCGTCGAAGGCACCGATACGCTGATCCCCATGCTCGACGTGATGATCGACGAACTCGGACGCGAGGGCGCGACCGAAGTCGTCATTGGCATGGCACACCGCGGACGCCTGAACGTGCTCACCAACGTCATGGGCAAGCCGTACGAGGCGCTCTTCGCGGAGTTCGAAGGCCATCATGATTCGGCCGACGAGAACGCCACCGGCGACGTGAAGTACCATATGGGCTACAACGGCGCGCGCGATGTCGATGGGCGCGCGGTGAAGCTGCGCCTCATGCCCAACCCGTCGCACCTCGAAGTGGTGAACCCCGTCATTGAAGGCGTGGTGCGCGCCCTGCAACGCCTGCCCGGCACGCGGGGGGAGCGCAATGAGCAGTCGGTCGTGCCCGTGGCCATTCATGGCGACGCGGCCTTCCCGGGCGAAGGCATTGTGGCCGAGACGCTGAACATCTCGCATCTCAACGCGTACCGTACCGGCGGCACGATCCATATCATCGTGAACAATCAGGTCGGTTTCACCACCGATCCCACCGACGCGCGCTCGACGCACTACGCGTCCGATCTCGCGAAGGGCTTCGAGATCCCGATCTTCCACGTCAACGCCGACGACGCCGAGGCGTGCATCATCGCCATGCGGCTGGCGTGTGCGTATCGCGCCGCGTTCGGCAAGGATGTGCTCATCGATCTCGTGGGCTACCGTCGTCATGGGCACAACGAAGGCGACGAGCCCATGTACACGCAGCCCACGCGCACGGCCGCCATTCGCAAGCACCCCACGGTGCCGCAGGTGTGGGCCAATCGCCTCGTGCAGGAAGGGGTGATACGCGCCGCCGACGCGGCGAACGTCGAGCAGGAGGTGTCGCAGCGCTACGCGGACATTCATGCGCGTTTCAAGCAGTCGTTGCTGGGCAGTGAGCGACATGCGCCGTGGCCGTTGGAGAACACGGCGCCCGCGCCCGCAGTGGCAGCGGGGCTGGCGCCGGAACGCCTGCACGTCATCAACGAGTCGCTGCTGCAGTGGCCAGCCGATTTCTCGGTCAATCCGCGATTGGCCAAGCAGCTCGAGCGTCGCCGCGAGACCATGGGCGAGCAGGGCGGCATCGAGTGGGGTCATGCCGAGGCGCTGGCGTTTGGTTCGGTCCTGCTCGACGGGATGTCGGTGCGCCTCACGGGCCAGGACGCCGAACGTGGCACGTTCTCGCATCGGCATGCGGTGCTCAACGATGTGAACACCGGCCGCAAGTACGCGCCGCTCGCCCATCTGCCCGGCGCGACGGGGGCGTTCGAGGTCTACAACTCGGCGCTGTCGGAAACGGCCGTCCTCGCGTTCGAATACGGTTATAGTGTCATCGCCACCGATACGCTCACGCTGTGGGAGGCGCAGTTCGGCGACTTCGTGAACGTGGCGCAGCCGATCATCGATCAGTTCATCGCGGCCGACCGCGCGAAGTGGGGACAGGACAGCGGCCTCGTCATGCTGCTGCCACATGGCTACGAAGGGCAGGGGCCCGAGCATTCCAGTGCGCGCCTCGAGCGTTTCCTGCAGCTGTGCGCCGAAGGGAACATGAGCGTCGCTTACTGCAGCACGCCGGCGCAGTACTTCCACCTGTTGCGTCGCCAGGCGCTGCGTACGCATCGCCGCCCGCTCATCTGCATGCAGCCCAAGTCGCTGCTGCGATTGCCGCAGGCGGCGTCGAGGCTCGACGATCTCGTGCACGGCAGTTTCGCGCCCGTGATCGATGATCCCATCACGTCGCACTATCGCGACGATGTTCGGCGTATCGTGTTCTGCACGGGCAAGCTGTATTACGATCTCTCGCTGTCGCCGTCGCGGAATCCGCAGGTGGCGCTGGTCCGTGTCGAAGAGCTGTATCCGTGGCCGCACGAGGAGATCCAGCGCATCGTCGATGGGTATCCGGCGGTGGAGCAGGTCGTGTGGGCGCAGGAAGAGCCCAAGAATCAGGGCGCGTGGACGTACGTGCAGCCGCGCCTCCGTGCGTCGGCCGGCGCTGCGGTGGGCGTGCGGTACGTGGGCCGTCCCGAGCGGGCGAGCCCGGCCGAAGGCTTCGCCGATGCGCATCAGGCCGAGCAGGCGCGCATCGTGGCGATGGTGATGGATACTGGTGACGTGCCGGAAGGACGTCCGGCGATGACGGCCACCCACTGACCCGTCCCGACATGTTTATTGCTTCTCCGGTCGCTCTCACGTTGAAGCAGATCATGCCGCGCATGGGGTCTCGTACGATCGGCGCCACGGCACTTGCCGTGGCGCTTGTCGTGCCGCTCGTCGCCCCAGCCCGCTCGCTCCCCGCCCAGGGCGCACCCGATCGCGGCGCTGCCGCGCTGGGGTCGACCCTCGCGGGCATCGGCACCACCGCGCGTGTGCTCACGGTGGCCGCGCACCCGGACGATGAAGACACGCCGATCATCGCGTGGCTCGCCAAGGGGCGGCACGTGGAAACGGCCTATCTTTCGCTCACGCGCGGCGACGGTGGGCAGAATCTGCTGGGCAACGAACTTGGCGAAGCGCTTGGCGCCATTCGTACGCAGGAACTGCTCTCGGCGCGCCGCCTCGATGGCGCGACACAGTACTTCACCCGCGCCTACGACTTCGGCTTCAGCAAGAACGCCGAAGAGACCTATCGGCACTGGCCCAAAGACACGATTCTCGGCGATGTCGTGCGCGTGGTGCGCGCCTTCCGACCGCACGTGATCATTGGGTTCTTCAGCGGCACGCCGCGCGACGGACACGGGCATCACCAGGTGAGTGGATTGTTGGCGCGCGAAGCGTACGACCTGGCTGGCGACACCGTTCGGTTTCCGGTCAAGGATTTCGGACTGCCGTGGACACCGCAGAAGTTCTATCGGAGTGCGCGTCAGCTCCCCGACAGCGCCACGTTGCGCGTGAACACCGGTGAATACGACGCGCTGCTGGGGCGCTCGTATTACGAGATTGCGGCCGAGAGTCGCTCGCAGCACAAGAGCCAGGGGTTCGGCGTGCTGCAGCGCAAAGGGGTGATGTGGGGATTTCTGACGCGCGAGGCGTCGCGCGCGGGGCCGGTCACTGCGCGCGACGAACGGTCGCTGTTCGACGGCATCGACACGACGTGGGCGCCGCTGCGAGCGCAGCTGCCGGCGCCGACGCAGCTGGTGCTCGACTCGGCGCTGCTCGCGGTGCGTGAGGCCCGCGCGGCGTACAGAGCCGATGTCCCGTCCACGGTGGTCTCGATGCTCGCGCAGGCGTTGCGGCAGTTCCGCCACGTACGCGGCACGTATCGTAACGGCCCCGCCCTGCTGATTACGGGACGCCCGGGGGCCCCCTCGAGTCTGTCCGCGCGGTCGGCCAACGACGCGCCCCCGGCGCTGTGGGATGCGCTGCGCATTACGCTCGCGCGCACGGAGCAGGCGCTGGTGCTCGCGTCCGGCGTCGTGGTCGAAGCGACGGCACCGCGTGCGACGTTTCCGGTACGCGAGGCGGTGAAGGTCGAGGTGAACGATTCGCTGCCGGTCACGATTACGGTGTTCAACCGCGGAGCGGCGCCGGTGTTGGTACGCAACGCCATGGTGGCTGGCCTCGGACTGCGCCCGGGGGAAACGGGTGATCTGACCGTGGCTCCCGACAGCGCCGCAACCCTGAATCGGTGGGCCGTGGCGTTCGCGTCGGACAGCCCGTGGTGGCGTGCGTATGGTCGCAAGCAGCAGGACTGGTTTCAGGCGACCATCGATGCGCGCAACGAGTCACAGCAGGAGTCGCAACGCGCGTCGCTGGTGTTGGCGCAGCTCGAAATCGCCGGCCAGCCGCTGTCGGTGACTGCGCCGGTCGTGTACCGCTACGCCGATCCCATCAAGGGCGACATGCAGGTGCCGGTGAGTGCCGTCCCGGGTATCACGATCAATCTCGCCAACACCATGGAGTATATGCGCGCCGGTGTGCCCGTGGAGCGTGTCGTTCCCGTGCGCATTCAGAGCAGCTATCCGCACGAGGCCACGGTGACGGTCAATCTGGAGCTCCCGCCGGGTCTCAAGGCCGACAGCACGCAGCGCACGCGTACGCTGGGGCCCGACGGCAGCGCCATCTTGCAGTTCCGCGTACGCGGCACGGTAAAGGAAGGACAACGGCAGCTCGTCGCGCTCGCGTTGCACGACGGCGCGATGAGCACGAATGGCGCGTATCGCATTCAGTATGACCATATCACACCCATGCGTCTCTATGGCGCGTCGGGCATGTACCTGTCGGCGGTAACGGTGAAAACACCGCCGCGCGCACGGGTGGGCTATATCGCCGGCGTTGGCGACAAGGGTCTCGAGGCGCTCGAGCAGCTCGACATCGCGGTCGAGAAAATCGAGCCGATGCTGCTCGCGTCAACCAATCTGTCCCGCTTCACCAGCATCATCGTGGGCCCGCGTGCCTACGAAGCCAACGACGTGCTGGTCCGCAACAATGCCCGCCTGCTCGACTTCGCGCGGCGGGGGGGCACGCTGGTGGTACAGTACGGCGCGCAGAACATGAACCAGCTGGCGAGTGTGTTGCCGTTCCCGCTGCAATGGGCGCCGCGCGCCGCGCGCGTGACGATGGAAACGGCCCCCGTCACAATCCTGCAGCCCACCAACCCGCTGCTCACCACGCCGAACCGCATCGGCCCCGCCGACTGGGACGCCTGGGTGCAGGAGCGCGCGACGTACATGCCGAGCACGATCGACCGACGATACACGCGTTTGCTGCGCATGAACGATCCGGAGGAGCCGACGAACGATGGCGGCTTGCTCGTCGCCCCGCTGGGGAAGGGGCGCTACGTGTACGTCACGCTCGCCCTCTTCCGGCAGCTGCCGGCGGGGGTGCCCGGGGCGGCTCGGCTCATCGCCAATTTGGTTGGGTCGCTCCCCGTGGTTCAGTAGGTACCGCGGAGTACTGCAACGGCGGTTCGGGTTTGAGCTGCCACTGCGGTTGCTGGACTGCCACGGCAGTTCTGGACTGCTACTGCGGTGAGGGAACCCGGCGGTTCGGGTTAGCAAGGACCGTCGCCCCCGGCTGCGCCGGCGGGGCGACTTTTTGGTGGTTGGACGTTGTGGGCGGAAGCACGCGAGTGTTGCGGCCTGCACGGTTCAACCACCCAAAAGCCTCCGACAGGCGAAGCCGTCGGGGGCAACCACAGCGACCCAAACCGCCGGGTTCCCTCACCGCAGTTGCAGTCCAGAACCGCCGTGGCCGTCCCGCAACCGCAGTGGCATCTCAAACCCGAACCGCGGTTGCGTTCCTAAACCGCAGTACCGGGGCGCGATCCCACGGAGAGCACCGACCCCACGCCAAAGACGACGACGGCGCCGATGACGTTGTGCCACAGGAAGCTCACTTGCGGCATGCCGAAGCTCACCGCTGCCACGGCGCCCATACCGCAGAGCAGGCCCGCGAACGCCCCCATGGCGGTCGTGCGCTTCACCATGGCGAGCAGAAAGACACCGAGGATGGAGCCGTAGAAGAACGACCCGAAACGGTTCACGACTTCGATGAGGGAGCCGAGGGTGGCGGCGTACGTGGCGACCACCATGGCGAAGCCCCCCCAGATGGCCGTGCTCACGCGTCCAACGAGGAGAAAGTGCGCGTCGCTGGCCTCGGGCTTGTACCACCGCTGATAGAAGTCCACCACACTCGCCGTGGCGAGCGAGTTGAGCTCGGCGGCAATGCTCGACATGGCCGCTGCCAGCACCGCTGCGAGAAACACGCCGGCAAAGCCCAGTGGCAGATGATCGAGGACCAGACGCGGAATGATGTAGTTCACATCGCGTGAGCTTTCCCCCGTGGCCATGGCGGCAGCGGCAAGCGCTTCCTTGCGCACCGCGTCGACCTGATCGTTCTGCGTTTTGAAGGTGGCGAGCGCCGCGGTACCCCCAACGGCAGACGCATCGCGCGCCGCCTGATTTCGCGCTGACAGCGCGGCGGTGTAGCGTGATTCGAGCTCGGCGTATGCGGCGGGCTGCTGTACGCGCAGCCGCGCCTCGTGGCGCGGATTGTACAGCATGGGCGCCGGCGAAAAGGTGTAGAACAGGAACACCAGAACGCCGATGATCAGGATGAGCGCCTGCAGCGGGATCTTCCAGTACGCGCTCATGAGCAGCGAGCTGCGTGCCTCGTCGACGGAACGCGCCGCGAGGTAGCGCTGCACCTGACTCTGGTCGGTCCCGAAGTAGCTGAGCATCAGAAATGTGCCACCCAGGATCCCTGACCAGAACGTATACGTCTCCGTCAGTGAGAACGAAAAATCGAATACACGCAGGCGTCCCGTCGCGCCGGCAATGCGAAACGCGTCGTCGAGGGGTACCGGCAGACGCCAGAGGAGGACACCGACGATGGCACACAGGGCGCCGACGATGACGACCATTTGCTTCACGTCGGCCCACGCGACCGCTTCGACGCCGCCGAGGACGGTGTAGACGATCGTGGGTACGCCGATGAGCAGCACGCACCAGGTGAGGTCCCAGCCGAAGATCGCGCTGAGCACCACGCTGGGGGCCGCGATGATGGTCCCGGCCGACATCCCTCGTGACAGCAAAAAGAGCAGCGACGTGAGGGAGCGGGTTCTGGCGTCGAATCGGCGCTCGAGATACTCGTAGGCCGTATACACCTTGGCGCCGTGCAGGAACGGCACGAGCGTCACCCCCAACAGGACCATCGCGATAGGGAGACCAAAGTAGAACTGCACGAAGCGCATTCCGTCGGTCGCGCCCTGCCCAGTGGTGCCAATGAGAGTAACGGCCGAGAGCTGGGTGGCCATGACACTCAGCCCCACCGCCCACCATGGAAGACTGCGGCTGGCGAGGAAGTACCCTTCGATGCTCGTCGTCCCGCGGGTGCGCCGCAGGCCATCCACGATGACCACGGCGAGGTAGACGGCGACGATGAGCCAGTTGACCCAATGCATGCTCAGCCCCTCACGCGGTGTACCGTGACTGGAGGAGCCACAGGGCGGCGAGCGTGATACCCTGAATGGCCAGAACGCGGAGCAACGTGCGCTTGAAGTGCGACATGCCGGAAAGTTACACGGAAACCGTCGACGGTGTGTGACGGACCGTTGCCGCGCGCGCATCGGGGCGAGTGAAACGACACTCATGTCACGGGTCCCCCCCAAGCCTGCTCCAGCACGCTCCGTATCGTGGGATACACGCCATCGGTACCTGAGTTTGGCCCTTTCTACCAACCCGCAGTACGTTACAGGCGCCAGCGTGCGGCACACACAGGCGCGCCGGTGAGATCGGACTTCGCGACGTTGCGGAATTCTGCGAATGCGGTGCCTTTGCCCACGCTATGAGTCTATCAGGTCGTCCCGTAGATCAGCTGTCCGAGAGTTCCGACCGAGAGCGGGCACGCCTCACGGCGCTCCTCGAGGCCTTGCCAACAGCGGCGGCCCTCTTCAAGCGCGACGGCTATGCCGTGTCGGCCAACGCGCGCGGCCGTGCGATGTTCGTCATCGACGAGCGCGCGCCGTTGTCCGCGCAGCACGTCACCGTGGTGCTGCAACAATTCGGTGCGCCGGTCCTCGACGCGATGCGTCACGTGATGATTGGTCAGACCACCGATCTCAGTCTGTTGCCCGTCGGCCGCGAGGGGCGCCTTGCCGACGTCCATCTCTCGATCTTCGATCACGATCTGTTGCTCGTCTCGGTGGTCGATGTCACCGATCGCGAAGCCAAGCGTGCCCGCGCCGCTCGTGCCGAGCTCGAATTGCGCGCAATCCTTGATCTCACGCCGTCGTCGGTCCGTATCGTTTCGGTGTCCGGGCGCATTCGGCAGGCGAACGAGATCGCCGCGCGTGACCATGACCCCCGCCAACCCCTCACGATTCGCGAACTGTGGGAGCTCGACGCGCCGCACGATGTCGCCAATCAGCGGCCGCTCTCCTTCCTCGATTCACCGGCCATGCGCGCGCTCTCCGGGCAGACGGTGCGTCGGCAGATCCTCGAGGTGCGTCGGCTGGGTGGACGGCGCGTGCTCGAGGCGTACGCGTCGCCCATGCACGGGGACGACGGACGCATTACGGGGGTCATGCTCCTCGATCGCGACGTCACCGATCGCGAGCGACTCGAGCAGCTGCTTCGTGAGCAGGACGGCGCCCAGTCGACTCGCGTGACGGCCGCGCAGGACGAGCAGGAGCTCGAGCGGCTCGTTGAAGAACGCTCGCGCGCGCTCATGGCGATGCAGGAAGAACAGGTGCGTGACCGCCGACTCTCGGCGGTGGGGCAGTTGGCGGCCGGCGTGATGCACGACGTGAACAACGCGCTCAATCCCATCATGGCAGCCGCCTATCTGCTGCGGCACCATGCCGAGTCGCCGGAAGCGGTGCGTGATTACGCCGATCGTATTCGCAAGGCGGCGGAGATCGGCGCGGCCACCGCATCGCGCGTCGGGCGATTCATTCGCCAGGAGCCGGTACACGCCGGCGGCGATGTCGAAGTGGATCTGTCGCATCTCGCCGACGAAGTGCTGGATCTCACCGAGCCGATGCGCCTGCAACGCTCCAGTGAGAGTCGCGAAGTACGCATCGTGCGGATGTTCTCCGATCTGGCCATCACGCGGGGGCTGCCGGGGGAAATTCGCGAAGCGTTGCTGAATCTCGTGCAGAACGCGATCGATGCCATGCCCGATGGGGGCACGCTCACGGTACGCACGGCCGTCGAGGGTTGCGACGCCTGCCTAGCGGTGCGCGACACCGGGGTGGGGATGTCGGCCGACGTGCGGGAGCGGGCGTTCGAACCGTTCTTCACCACGAAGGGCGCCAAGGGGTCGGGGTTGGGACTGGCCGAAGTGTACGGCATTGCGCGTCGTCACCGTGGCACCGCCACGATCTCGTCGGTGATCGGCCGCGGCACCGAGGTCCTGGTGCGCTTTCCGCTGCACGCCACGTCGCTCCCCGACCCGGAGGTGGAAGAGTCGGCAGAGACGTCGCCACGCCGGATACTGGTCGTGGAAGATCACGACGACGGGCGCGAGTTCCTGCGGCGTATTCTGCAGGGCGACGGACACGATGTGGTGGCCGTGGCGAGCTGTGCGGAGGCACGTGCCGCGCTCGCGTCGTCTGAGACGGCCCCGTTCGATTTGATGTTGACCGATGTGGGGCTCCCGGACGGGAACGGCTGGGAGCTCGTGAAGCAGGCCAAGGCGGATGCCCCAGCCATCCGCGTTGGTGTCATTACCGGCTGGGAACCCAGCGTCGGTCCCGAAGAAGCGGACGGCGCGGAATTCGTGCTGCGCAAACCGTTGCGGGCACCTGAACTGAAAGCGCACATTGCCGGGAAGCACACTCCCGCACCAACCACCGAGTAACCCTATGTCCGAACTCCCCACGACCATTCGCGTTCTGGTCGCCGAAGACAACGCGCTCGAGCGCTCCACCTTGGTGGATCTGCTGAGTGCGCTTGGCCACATGGTCGTCGCCGAGGTCGACAGCGGGACGGAAGCCATCGAAAAGGCGCAGCAGTTCACGCCAGATGCTGTACTCCTCGACATGCATATGCCGGGGGCCACCGGTGTGCAGGCGGCCGAGGGCATTGCGAGTGCTCTGCCGGGAACGGCGGTGGTGCTCATTACCGGCGACTTGTCGCTGACGCTTTCCACCGCCGATGTCTTGCGCTCGACGGCCGTCGCGTTGCTCCCCAAACCGACGCCGCCGACGACGCTCGACGCCACGCTCCGCATGGCCGTGACGCGCGCCCGCGAGCTGCTGGCCGCCCGACGCGAAGCCGCCGAGGCCAAGGAGCAGCTCGAGAACCGCAAGCTCATCGAGCGCGCCAAGGGTATTCTCATGCGCCGCACCGGCAGCAGCGAGCAGGAAGCGTATCGCATCATGCAGCGCTCCAGTCAGGATCGCAGCGTGCGCATGGTAGACATTGCGCGTGCGGTCATCGATAGTGAGCCGGGCATGAAGAGCTGATGACATCCTGCGCTTCTGCCATCTGAATGGCTGCCGTCTGCGGTCTCGGCGCGATATCGCGGCATCGCGCTGAGACGGCGGACAGCAGCCACTCAGACCGGAGTTGGCAGGAACTGCGGACGTCTCACGACATCGAGTTCGCCGGTCCCGACACCTGCTTGACCAACTGATAGAGAAAGTCGAGGCCGTCGTAGAACGACTTCACCCGCAGCTTTTCGTCGCGGCCGTGCGCGTTGGTTTCGCCGGGCGTTGAGAAAATGCCGCTGACCCCATAGGTGGGAATGCCGGCGGCGCGCAGTCGATAACCATCGGTGGCGCCGGTGCTCATGGTGGGAATGACAGGCACACCGTCGAACATCTGCTTGGTGAGCGCCGTCGTGGCTTGCAGCAGCGTGGCGTTGATCGGCGCCGGCGCCCCGTCGCTGCGGTCGGGGCGATCGGTGGTGATGGCCACGGCGGTATCGCCGATGATGCGCTGGAGCACCGCCTTCACCGTCGACGCGTTACTCGTGGGCGCGATGCGGCAGTTTACGTTGGCGGTGGCCGTCTGCGGCAGCGCGTTGGCCGCGTGTCCACCGTCGAGCATGGTGGCCACGCAGGTCGTGCGCAACATACTCGCGTAGCGCGGGTCGGTGCTGATGATTCGCGCGGCGGCGGTGTCGGCGGGGTTTACCGACAGCGCGCGCATGGCCGCGGCAAGCGACGGCATTTCGACCTTGGCCGTTTGTTCGAAGAAGGGGCGCGTGACGTCGTTCAGCTCCACCGGAAAGGTGTACTGCTGCACCTTGAGCAGTGCCGCCGCGAGCGAATAGATCGCGTTGTCTTTGCGCGGGACGCTCGAGTGCCCGCCGGTATTGCGCACGGTGAGCGTGAAGTCGGCGTACACCTTCTCGGCCGCTTGCACGGAGTGGAAGAGCGGCTGGTCATCGGGGCCCAGCGTACCGCCGCCGCCTTCGTTGATGGCGTACTCGGCGTCGATGAGTTCCTTGCGATTGGCAATCAGCCAGCTCACGCCATTGGCGCCGCCGCCTTCTTCGTCGGCCGTGAGCGCGAGAATGAGATCACGGTCGGGGACCCAGTTCTCCTGCTTGTAGCGCAACACGTTGGCGGCGAGAATGGCCGCCATGCTCTTGTCGTCGGCGACGCCACGTCCCAGGAAATAGCCGCTCTCTTCGCGCATGACGAACGGATCGTTGGCCCAGTCGCTGCGCTTGGCTTGCACCACGTCGAGGTGCGCCAGCAGGAGAATGGGCTTGCCGCTCCCCTTACCCCGGTAGCGCACCACGAGGTTCTGCTTGTCAGGCTTGTCGGCGGGCCCCACCAGGTGGATATCTGCTGCCGGGAACCCGGCGGCCTTGAAGCGGGCCGCGAGCGCCTGCGCCGACTTGGTGACGCTGCCCACAGAATCGGCCGTGTTGATCTCGACCATCTCCTTGTAGATCGCTCGTGCGGCAGCCTGTTGGGGCGTGAGCGATGTGGGAGCACCGGGCGCGGGGCGCAGGCGCGATTGGGCCGAGGCCGCTCCGGCACTCGCGGCAACGAGCAGCAGGGCAAAGGCAGGGCGAAGCATGGGGCGCATATCGAGTTTGGGCCGGAAGGTGGAACGGGGATCCGTGCGTTGAAGATCGGGGCAGGGACGTCGACGCGCCAATCGGTGGGCAGATCCGTCATCGCCCAACACGCTCGCGCGCCGACGCGTACATTGGGCAGTCCCCCAACCCCGCCTATGTCCAGATCACGTCGCGACTTTCTGAAGACTGGCGCAACCGTGGCCGCCGGAACCCTGGTCGCCACCTCGCCGCTGATGGCCGAGTCATCCCGACTCGTCATCCCCTCCGCCGACCTGCCGCACGCCGATGACCCCGTCATCAAGGCGCTCATGCAGGTGGCGCTCGATGCCGCCAAGTCCGGCGGCGCCAGCTATGCCGACGTGCGCGTGGCCGCCCGGCGTCAGCAGAACGTGAACACCCGCGACCGCATCGTGCAGGGTGTGAGCGATACCGACACCTTCGGCCTTGGCGTTCGCACGCTGGTCGACGGCGCATGGGGTTTTGCGGCCACGAGTCGCCTCGACAAGGACAGTGTGGCCAATGCGGCCAAGGCAGCCGTGGGACAGGCGCGCGCCAACCGCGCATCGCAGCTGCGCCCGGTGCAGCTCGCGCCCACGCCCGGCAATCAGGTGGGGACGTGGAAGAGCCCCATCAAAACCGATCCGTTCACGGTGCCCATCACCGACAAGGTGGCCTACCTGCTCGGCGCCAACGACGCGGCGCTCAAGGTGAAGGGCATCCGCAACGTGAACTCGAGCATGTTCTTCCTGCGCGAAGAGAAGACGCTCATGACGAGCGACGGTTCGTACATCGTGCAGACCATTTATCGCACGTCGCCGAGCATGACGGTGACGGCGGTGAGCCCGGACTTCCGTGATTTCCAGTCGGTCGACGGCAACGAAATCGCGCCCATGGGTCTTGGCTACGAGCATGTGGTAGACAGCAAGCTGGCGGAGCACGCGCCGCGCTGGGCGGAGCTCGCCGTGCAGAAGTTGAGCGCCAAGCCGGTAGAGCCGGGCCGCTACGACTTGCTGCTGCACCCGTCCAACTTGTGGCTCACGGTGCACGAAGTCATCGCGCACCCCACCGAGCTCGATCGCGCGCTGGGCTTCGAAGCCAACTACGCGGGCACGAGCTTCATCGCGCCGCCCAAGGATGTGCTGGGCAAGCTGCGCATCGGGACCGACCTGCTCAACATCGTGGGTGATCGGGAGCAGCCGGGTTCGCTCGGGGCTATTGGTTGGGACGACGAAGCGGTGAAGCCGGTCAAGTTCGACATCATCAAGAACGGCGTGTTCGTGGATTATCAGACCACGCGCGAGCAGGCCACGATGATGAGCGACTACTACCAGAGTGTTGGTAAGCCCGTACGCAGCTATGGCTGCTCGTACGCCCAGAGCTGGGCCGACGTGCAGTTCCAGCGTATGCCCAACGTGAGCATGGTGCCGGGCAGGAACGACGACACGTGGGAAAGCATGATCGCCAAGATGGACAAGGGTATTGCCATCGTGGGCGACGGGTCGTTCTCCATCGATCAGCAGCGCTACAACGGGCAGTTCGCCGGACAGGTGTTCTACGAAGTGAAGGGCGGCAAGATCGTCGGGCAACTCAAGGATGTGGCATACCAATTCCGCACGCCGGACTTCTGGAAGTCGCTCAAGGCCATTGGCGGACCGCGCAGCTATCACCTCGGTGGTGCGTTCGGCGACGCCAAGGGGCAGCCCGGGCAGTCCAACTCCGTGAGCCACGGCTGCGTGCCGTCGCTCTTCCAGCAGGTCAACATCATCAACACCGGGAGGACGGCATGAGCGATTTTCGCGCTCCCCGTTCGCTCTTCGCGCCGCCGAGTATTCTTTCTCGCATGGAAGCGCAGGAAGTAGCGCAGCGCGTGCTGCGCAATTCGCCGGCGCCGGAAACGCGCGTCACGATCAACAGTTCGGCGCGCGCCGATACGCGCTTCGCCCTCAATCAGGTGACGACGTCGGGAGAAAATCAGGATACGTCGGTCACCATCACTGCTTTCGATGGCAATCGCGCGGCGAGTGTGAACACCAACCGCCTCGACGAAGCGTCGTTGGCGGCCGCGGCAAAGCAAGCGTACGAAATTGCCAAGCTCGTGCCGCCCAACCCCGAACGCATGCCGGAGCTTGGCGGCCAGGAGTATCCCACTCTGCGTGAGCGGCAGGTGGTGCTTCCCACGCCTGAAGAGCGCGCGGCGGCCGCGAAAATCGTGACGGAGCTTGCGCGCAAGAACGAGCTTATTGCCACGGGCTTTATTGAGTGCCGTGCCGGTGCAACGGCGCTCGCGAACTCGAAGGGGTTGTTCGCCTACGACGGCAGCTCGGCGGTCACCATGACGACCACGGTGCGGTCGCCTGACGGTACGGGCTCCGGATGGGCGTGCACCGATGGCAACAGCTTTGCGGATCTCGACCCGCACACGCTGGCCGCGACAGCCGTGCAGAAGGCGCGCGATTCGCGAAATCCGGTGGCCATTGAACCGGGTCGCTACACCACGATTCTCGAGCCTACAGCGGTCGGCAATCTCGTGCAGCTGATCGCGGGCGCGATGCAGGCGCGCGCGGCCGATGAAGGTCGGTCGTTCTTCACCAAGCCCGGCGGTGGCAACAAGATCGGGCTCAAGGTGGTCGACGATCGGATCACGCTGCTTACCGACCCCGCCGATTCGTCCAGCCTCAACGGTGGCTACGACGACGACGGCCTCGCGCTCGAAAAAGTGGTGTGGATCGAAAACGGTGTCGTGAAGAACCTCAACTACGACCGGTACTGGGCGCAGAAGCAGGGCAAGCAGCCCACGCGCGCCGGTGGTGGCGGCTTCCGCGGCGCCGGTCGTTCGCTGCGCATGTTGGGCGGAACGTCGAGTGTGGCCGACATGGTCAAGAGCACCGAACGCGGGGTTCTGGTCACACGCTTCTGGTATATCCGGCCGGTCGATGCGCGCACTATTCTGTACACGGGACTCACGCGCGACGGCACGTTCCTCGTGGAGAATGGCAAGGTCACGCGTCCCATCAAGAATTTCCGCTTCAACGAGAGCCCTATCTTCTTCCTGAATAATCTGGAAGCGATGGGCCCGAGCATCCGCATCAACGCGAGCGAGAATCTTGGTGCGGGCGGCGCGGTATACATGCCGGCCATCAAGGTGAGAGACTTTACGTTCTCGTCGCTCTCTGACGCCGTGTAAGGCGGTAACGGCTACTGCGGTTCGGGTTGGAACTGCTACTGCGGTGACTGACGTTTACTGCGGTTCTGGACTGCTACTGCGGTTGGGGAGCACTGCAGTTTGGGTCACTATGGAAGCGCCGACTCGGCTTCGCCGGTCGGCGCATTCTTTTGGTGGTTGAACCTTGTGTGGGGGCTACTCGAGTGCTGCCACGAACAATGTCCAACCACCAAAGGAACGCGCCCGGGGGCAGAGCCCCCGGGCGCTTCCGTTTCAACCCAAACCGCCGTGTTCCCCAACCGCCGTTGCAGTCCAGAACCGCAGTAAACGTCAGTCACCGCCGTAGCAGTTCAAACCCGAACCGCAGTAGCCGTTACCGCATTTCAGACGGCCTGGATGAAGACGCACCCCGCCTGCTGTGCGAGTACGTTGGCAAAAATGCCGCTGGGCTGCATGATGACGCCTGGGACCATCATGGAGAGCGCCTTCTTGCGTGCGTCGGCTTGGCTGAGCTTGTCCTGTTTGGCGACCAGGCTCACCATGGAGCGGAACGCCAGATTGCAGCCGAGCGCAATGGCGCCGGCGCTGATCTGCTTGTCGAGCAGATAGTTGCTGAACGTGGCGGGCACTGGCTGCTCGCCGCCAGGGAGTGTCGGGTTGAACCTGAGCAGCTTCCCGTCGTCGTCCTTGAGTGTTTCGGCTTCGCCCACGTTGTACGTCGTCCAGAACTCCTGGTTCATGGCGAGCACGATGCCGTTGTGACGCAGCACCATCACGCTCGACAAAGCGCTCGCAGGCACCTTGAGCACATCCTTGAACTGCTGTTGCCAGATTCCTGAGCGGAGCACCCCAACGCCGCCTTCCACTTCGGGCACGTCGAACATGGCTTTGTGTGCGCCGGTAATGCGCTTCGTCCACGACGTGTCCCATTCCTCGGCTTGTTGCGTCTCGTCCCACGCGGCGGCGTGAGCGCGGATGCGCGCGGCTTCGGACGGGGTGGCGGCGCGTCGGTTATCGGCGGCCGAGGCCACGCCGGGGAACACGGCCAGCGCTGACGCGGTAAGACCTGCGTGCTTCAGAAACTCGCGACGGGCGCTGGACATACGGCGTGCTCCGGGAAAATGAAGACTGCGTGAACGTCGCATGATTCAACGATGAAATGGCAATGAAGTGTCGTTGAACCGTGTGGACGGGTTGTGTTGTCAGTGCACATGATGGCGCCAGACGCGACAAATGTCACGTCTCCGGGCGCACGCCCTTCCTCTCGCAACCCCGCCAATGCCGTTGTTCTCGCTACGTCCCCTCGCGGTCCGCCGCCTCGTAATGGGAGGGGTGCTGGCACTCCTCCCGAAGGTGGCGGGGGCCCAAACGACTCCGCCCACCGCGCCAGCGGCTGCCAGCAGCGCCGCCACCGATACCTCGCAGGCCGCCGCCGTACGGGTGTTCGTGGACTGCCAGAGCTCGAATTGCGACTTCGATTTCTTTCGCGATCAGATGCGCTGGGTGAACTTCGTCCGTGACCGCCTCTTCTCCGACGTCTTGCTGCTGGTCACGTCGCTGCGCACCGGCGCCGGAGGGATGGAATACACCATCGCGGCCATTGGGAACGACAGGTACAAGGGACGCGCCGATACCGCCGTTGTGGTGGCCGCGCCCAACGATGCGCAAGACGTCGTGCGCCGCAACCTCGCCCGTACCTTCTCGCTGCTGCTGGCACCGTACGCCGCCAAATCGCCGCTCGCTTCGCGCATCGATCTCACCTATCGTGCACCGGTGGGGGCGACCACCAATCCCAAGTCGGTAAAGGATCCCTGGAACTTCTGGGTCTATCGCCTCTCGGCCAATGGCTTCGGGAGCGGAGAAAAACGCCAGCAGTTCATGAGCGGATTCCTCAACGCGAGCGCCAACCGCGTGACGGCGGCGTGGAAGGTGAACGTTGGCGCCAACCTCGGCTACGACGAAAGTCGCTTTACTCTGAGTAACGGCAGCACGTTTACCAATCTGCTTCGGAACTACGGCGGAAATACCCTCGTGGCCCGCAGCATTGGCACCCACTTCGCCGTTGGCGCGAATGTGAGCGGTAGCTACTCCGACTTCAGCAACTACCGGCTCAATCTGCGCGTCATGCCCGCGCTCGAGTGGAATCTCTTCGACTATAAGGACTTCACGCGTCGCCAGCTCACCACCTACTACGCGCTCGGCGTGGGATCGTATCAGTACAAGCAGCCCACCATTTACGATCGCTACTCGGAAACGCGTCCGCTGCATTCACTCACGGTCGCGTGGAATGCCCGGCAGCCCTGGGGCTCGGTCAACTGGTCGCTGTTCGGTTCGCAGTACCTGCACAATACGCGCTTCAACAGCTACGGTACCAGCGGCTTCGTCGATCTGCGTATCGCGAAGGGGTTGTCCATCAATGTGGGCGGTAACTATTCGCGCGTGAATGACCAGCTGTATCTGCCGCGCGGCACGCTCAACGACAACGAAATCATCGCGCGTCAGCAGGCATTGGCCACGAACTATCGTTTCTTCCTGAACTTCGGCATGAGCTACACCTTCGGCTCCATCTACAACACCATCGTCAATCCGCGCTTTGGCGGAACACGCGGTGGGGGGCAGATGATGATGTCCTTCTGACACTTGATACGGCGGATCTGCTACTGCGGTTCGGGTTTGAACCGCCACTGCGGTTGATGGACTGCCACAGCGGTTCTGGACCGCCCCTGCGGTTTGGGAACACGGCAGTTCGGGTTTCTTCGGAAGTGCTGACGGGCTTCGCCCGATCAGCACGCCTTTGGTGGTTGGAGTAACCGCCACCGCAGTTGCGGTATCATCAACCACCAGAGAACGCGCCCGTCCGGCAAAGCCGGCGGGCGCTTCCGCATCAACCCGAACTGCCGTGTTCCCAAACCGCAGGGGCAGTCCAGAACCGCAGTACACGTCAGTCACCGCAGTGGCAGTTCAAACCCGAACCGCAGTAGCAGTGAACGCGAGCCTATATTGCCCCGTATGCCAAACGTATGGAGCGCCCTGCTTGCCCTGCAGAACATGGAACCGCCCAAGGGCTATACCGGCGGCGGTATTCCCAAAGGCATCGTCATCGTCGGCGCGCTGATCCTGCTCTATTTTCTGCCGAGCATGTTGGCGCACGCCGGCGGCAAGCGACGCAAATGGAAGATCACGGTGGTCAATGTGCTGCTCGGATGGACCGTCATTGGGTGGATCGCCTCGATGTTGATGGTGTGGGCCTACGAAGCGCCCGCCGAGGACGACGCCACGGCGTGAGCGTGACGTCGTCTTCGAAGTTGACGGGCGATCAGCGCGGCGCAGGAACGAACACGCAGCTGCTCTTGGCCGGAATCGTGATCGAGCGCGAGACCGGCGCCGCGCACACGCCGAGCACGTCGCGTCCGGTAACCGATACCGGTAGCGTGAGTGTCGCCGGCTTTATGTCGTTGTTGATCGCCACCACTACCGCACCGCGCGCATACACGAACTGCTGATCGGTTACCGCGAGCTGCTGCAGTGCGCCACTGCGAAGGTCGGCATGTGCGGCGCGCGTGCGGAGCAACGTATTCACGTGCGACCACACCGTCTGCTGCTCGGGGGTACGCCCGCTGGCACTGAACGCATTCGATGCGTCACTCGCCCAGCCACCGGGGAAGTCGCGCCGGTTGTCGGGGTCCGGCCCGCCAGCCATGGCGATTTCGTCGCCATAGTACACGAGCGGAATGCCACGCATCGTGAGCACCGTCGTGAACGCCAGCTTGAGACCGTCTATCGTGGCGCCGGGTTCGCCCATGAACCGCGACACGTCGTGCAGCCCGAAGAACGGCATGAGCGCCTGCGGACGATCGTACAGATGATCGCGCATGAGCATCTGCGCCACACCCTTCACCGGCTTGCCGCCAATAAAGGCGTCACGGATGGGATAGTACAACGGAAAGTCGAACAGGTAGTCGACACCTGTACGTACTCCGTCGTGCGTCGTCTTGGTGCCCTCGAAGAACCGGATCATTGCCGGGTCGCCATCGAACACTTCGCCGACCACGCGCAGCGTGGGGTGCTGCTTCTTGATGGCGGCCATCCAGTCACGCCAGAACTTCACGGGGACATACGGCCACGTATCCTGCCGGATCCCGTCCATCCCACTCATGCCCACCCACCAGAGGGTGTTCTGAATGACGTACCGTGCGACCTCGGGGTCGTCCTGATTGAAGTCGGGCAGAATGTTGATGAACCACCCGTCGAGCGTCGCTCGGCGCAGTGCATCGTTGGCGTAGCCGTTGGCCAACGTCCACGTCTGCCACGTGTTGTCCGGATGCGAGGCCTGCGTGCCGTGGTACCACGTGGGCGTCGGTGCGTCCTTCACCCACGGGTGATACGGCCCCGTATGGTTGGCCACCATATCGAGGATGACCTTGATCCCCTGCGCGTGGGCCTCGTCGACGAGCGACTGGAACTCCTGCATCGTACCGAGGTGTTCGTCGACGGCGTAGAGATCCGTCGCACCATACCCGTGATAGCCGGTCGTCGGCTGCTTGTCGTAGACCTCGAGCGTGTCGACCCCATCGTTGTTGTCGTAGAGGGGGTTCATCCAGATCGCGGTAATGCCCAGCTGTTTGAGGTACGGCAACTGTTTGCGCACGCCGGCCAGGTCGCCACCGTGATAGAAGCGTCCCTTGCGGCGATCGAGAATGGCCGGTGACTTCGCGGGGCGGTCGTTGCTGCTGTCGCCGTTCGCGAAGCGGTCGGGCATGAGCAGATACACGACGTCGTCGATGCCGAAGCCCTGAAAGCGCCCGAGCGTCGGCAGTTGTGCCGATATCGTGAACGGTGCCTGTGCACTCCCGCGCGACGTACGCAACGTGAGCGGATAGCTCCCCGCCTTCGTGCTCGGCGCAATGCGCACGTCGACGAACGCGTACGTGCCCTGGGCATTCACCGAGACCCGGCCGCATGTCAATCGCGGGCACTCCACGCGCGCACCCGCCAGATGATGGCCGCGAATGAGTACGCGCACCGGATTGATCGAGTGGTTGGCCCACCAGTTGGGCGGCTCCACCTTCTCCACCGTCGGTGCTTGTGCGCCGAGTGCAGAGGCCGGCGCAACGGCCATGGCCAGCGTCGCCGTCCACGCGCGCAACGTCACAGCACCCATGTCAGGTGGTCTCCGCCGGCACCTGCACGCGCAACACGAGCAACGCCGCGAGCGCCATGAACGCACCACCGGCAACGACCGCCGCCATGCGGTTGTTGTCGAGCATCGTGTTCATCACCCACCCGAAGCCGAGTGAGGCGACGATCTCGGGGATGACGATGAAGAAGTTGAACAGCCCCATGTACACCCCGATGCGGTGCGTGGGGAGCGACGTGGAGAGCATGACGTACGGCATGGAAATTGTACTCGCCCACGCAATCCCCACACCCACCATGGACAGCAGCAGGAGATTGGGCGACGAAATGATCGCCACGCTCCCCAACCCTGCCGCACCGGCCAGCAGGCAGAGCATGTGGGTCGTACGCGGTCCGAAGCGTTTGGAGAGTTGCGGCAGGAAGAACGAGAAGAGGAAGGTGACCGCCGAGTAGGCGCCGAAACAGACGCCGCCCCACTCCACGCCTTGCTGGTAGCGCGGGTCACTCGTGTCCGTGGCACCGAAAATGTCGGTTGCGACCGCCGTGCCGAAGTACAGCCACATGCAGAACAGTCCGAGCCATGTGCAGACTTGCACGAGCGCGAGTTGCTTCATGGTCGCCGGCATGTCCTTCGCTGCCGCTACGATGTCGCGAAGCCCGGCGGCGAAGCCAGCAGTGGCCGCCTTCTCTCGCTCGAACGCCGCAAGATCTTCCGGCGGTTTCTCCTTCGTGGTGAAGACGGTATACATCACCGCCCCGAAGAATGCGAAGGCGCCGACATAGAACGACAGGCGGACGGTGGTGGGAATGGTGCCGGGCGCACTGGCGGCCACACCGAACCAGTTCGTCAGCATCCACGGCATCGCGGAGGCGATCACCGCACCGAGACCAATGAACAGCGACTGCATGGCGAATCCGCGCGTACGCTCATTCGCCGGCAACAGGTCGGCCACGAAGGCACGGAAGGGTTCCATGGACACGTTGATCGACGCGTCGAGAATCCAGAGCAGGCCGGCCGCCATCCAGAGAGCGCTGCTGTTCGGCATGGCGATCAACGCCAGGGAACTGAGCACGGCGCCAATCATGAAGAACGGACGGCGGCGTCCCCACCGCCGCGACCACGTGCGGTCACTCAAGTGCCCGATGATCGGCTGTACGATGAGCCCCGTGAGCGGAGCCGCCAGCCAGAGCATGGGAATCTCGTCGGGCTTGGCCCCGAGGTATTCGTAGATGGCGCTCATGTTCGCCATCTGCAGTCCCCAGCCGAACTGAATGCCCAGGAACCCGAAGCTCATGTTCCAGATGGCCCAGAAGTTGGTCGGGGCGCTGCTCGTGCGCGCCGCCAAAACGGCGGCGGACCCTGCGGCAGTTGCACTCATCGTTCGTAGGTGGTCGTGAGCGCATGCAGCCGCTCGGTGAGTTGCGGCGCGAGCTGCGCCCACGTGAAGCGGAACCCCCAATTGCCGGCCTGTCGTCCCGGCAAATTCATGCGAGCATCACTCCCAACGCCCAGCACATCCTGCAGCGGAATGAGCACGGTGTTGGCCACCGACGCCAGCGTGGCCCGTATCAGCACCCAGTGCATCTCCGTGCCGTCAGTGTTGAGATAGCGCCGCGCAAATTCCTTCTCACGGGCCACCGCATCGGCGGCGCGGGTGGAGTCACCCTCGCCGGTCGATTGCCACCACCCCATGGTGGTGTCGTTGTCGTGCGTGCCGGTGTACACCACCAGGTCGCGCTCGTAACGGTGCGGAATGAAGTTCGAATCCTGCCCGTCGAAGGCGAACTGCAGGATGGCCATCCCCGGATAGTGGAATTGCTCGCGCAGGGCTTCGACGTCCGGGGTGATGAGCCCGAGGTTCTCCGCCACGATCGGCATGGGGCCGAGGGCATTGGTCAGCGCCTCGAAGAACGACGCACCCGGCCCCTTCACCCAGCGGCCGTGCACGGCCGTCGGCGCCTCCCCGGCAATCTCCCAATACGCTTCGAAGCCACGAAAGTGATCGAGGCGCACCAGATCGAACTGCTGCAGACTCGCTCGCATACGCGCAATCCACCACGCATAGCCGTCTTCCTGCATGCGTTCCCAGTCGTAAAGCGGGTTACCCCACAGCTGCCCGGTTTCGCTGAAGTAATCGGGGGGCACGCCGGCCTGTACCTTGAGCGTGCCGTCGGGGTGCAGCAGAAACTGCGAGGGATTGGCCCACACGTCGGCGGAATCGTGCGCCACATAAATGGGCACGTCGCCCATGAGCTTGATGCCGCTGGATCGGCACGCGTGCCGCAGTTGCGCATACTGCTCGTAAAATACGAACTGCTGCTTGTACAGCCGCTCGATATCCGCCGCAAGCCGAACACGCCACGCGTCGAGCGCCGCCGCATCGCGTTGTGCGGCACCCGCCTCCCACTGCGGCCACGCGACCCCGCCGTGCGCCTGCTTGAGCGCCATGAATAGCGCGTAGTCGGGGAGCCAATGCTGCTGTTCCGAAACGAACCGCTGCACCGCACTGTCATACGGCAACGTATCGAGCCATGCCGCAAGCGCCGCGTGCTTGGCAGGAATGACGGTGCCGAAGTCGACGATGTGATCGTTGCCATCATTGGTCGACGCACCGTGGAACCCCGGCACGTGGATGAGCAGCGGGTTGCCGGCGAACGCCGAGAAGCACTGATACGGCGAGTCACCGTAGCCGGTGGGCCCTAGTGGCAGCACCTGCCAGATCTTCATGCCGGCGTCGGCGAGCCACTGCACGAACCGGTGCGCATCGGGACCGAAGTCGCCAATGCCGCCGGCGCTCGGAAGTGATGTAGGGTGCAGCAGGACACCGGCGGCGCGAGGGAACAACATGCGGGTGGTGGTCGAAGGAAACAGAGCGCTGGGGCGCGCGAGACGGCGAACGGCAGCGCAGTACGAGGCGCGTGTGTCGGCGCGAGGAGTCAGGTCACGGCGGAAGTCGGGACCACACATACTGGACGGCGAGGTCGGTGGTGCTCCACAACTGCACGTCGCCGCCGCTGCCATATCTGACCGCTTGTGGACGACCGTTGGGGAAATCGTAGCTCCACAGCTCGCTGCGAAAGCCCGACGCCGACACCGCATCGCGTACCCGCAGCGCCGCACCACGCAGCAGATCCGACGCCGTCGCATCATTGGTCAGCAACGGCAGATGGCTGGCCACGCCGAGCAGAAAGAGATTCACTTCACGCCCCCACACGACGCGCGGGCCGTGATAGGCGTCATCGGCAAAGGCGTTCCATACCGCAGGGGTTGCATACGCATCGTTCGCCACCACGGTGCCAACCGCCGGCACCAGCAGCCCTTCCGGGTAATCGCGGGCAAAGAGCGATACATCGCGCAACAGGGCCGCGCGTCCGGCACCGCGTACCTCCGCGGTGCCCATCAATCCGTCGAGGAACATCCGCGTCGCCGGATCGCTGTTCGCGACGCCAATGCGCTGTCCCGCCGCATCCAGTGCCACCGCCAGGAACTCGATACCCTCGCCACTGGGCGGGAACGCGCGCCAATAGGTTTGGTCGGCGGCTGGCAACGCGCGGACGCGACTGGCCACCTGCGCCTCGACTTCCGCCGGGGTGCGTCGCACCACAAACGCCGCGAGTGCGCCCTGCCACGTGCGAATGGCGGCCGCCAACGTCGAACTGTCCCGCGCATAGCGCGCCAGCGCGCTCCCTTGCCGCAGCGCCGGGGTCTGTTCCATCGCGGCCGTCGTCAACAGCCCCAGCGCACGCCCCGCGCGCAGGATCCGCTGCGTGGCCTGCAAGGCGTGGGGGACATAGATCCCGTTCACGTCCATGGCGAACCTGCCGTTCGCGTAGCCGGCCCCGCTGTCGCGCCAGCTCTGCGCGAACCAGCGCGGCGCGCCGTCGAACGCCTCGGTGGTCACGTCACGCGGTGCGAACGCCACGAAGTTCGCCGTCACGGGGGTGGCCGCGTACGGCGCACTGCGCTCGGCCACGACGGCGAGTTCCGCCAGCAGCAGCGACCATCGCGTGTGCGTTCCCTCCCGCCCTTGCAGCCATCGGCGTTTCCGCTCGGCGCTCACGCGCGGGTCATCCAGATACCGCGCCGCCACGATGGGGAGTTGGTACTCGTCATCCACCATGTGGTAGTTCTCGCGCGTCGTACGTCCGGCACGCAGCCGGGCAACCGCCGCCCGGCGCAGCGAGTCGGCGCGTCCGGCGGGCACACGGTCGGCGCGGTGCAGCAGCGCGACCGCTTCGGCCGCCGATTCGCGCAGCGCCTGACCGCCGAGCGCTTCCTCGTGACTCACTTCGCCGATCGCCGACAGTTTGCGCAACGCTGCGGCAATGACGAACTCGCTCATCTCCGGTCGCCAGATCGGCTGCATCATGAGCGCCGACATCAGCATGTCGCGACCGAAATACGTGGCGTAGGTGGGGAGCCCCGCCATGAGCTTCTCACGGGAGGACAGGAGTTCCACCCCGGTGATCTGTCGTTCAATCCAGCGCGCGCGCGTCGCATCGCCATGCTGTTGGACGTCGCGCGCCCACGCCAGAAAGTCTGCGGTGAAGATGTCCGCGCGCGTCAGTGGCGACAGCGTTCGTCCGGTCGTGCTGATGGTTATTCGCATGCGCAGCGGCGCACCGGCGGCTGCGCGGACGACCCAGTGCCGGGGATCTGCCGCCGTGAGGGTCGTGCCGGCCAACGGGGTAATGGTGAGGCGCAACGTGTCTCGCCCGTCGAGCGAGATCTGCTCAATGGTTGCCCCGTTCGCCGGTGTTGTCGTGCGCCCGTCGACCATGCGCAGGCGTACGCGCTGCTCGAGCGCCGCCATGGTGTGGGATCCGAGCGCGTCGAGGCCGGCGCGGCGCACCGCGGGCGATTGCTTCGCGAGAGTGGCCGTCAGCGCGACGAACTCCGGTAACGCGTACGGCGCCTCGGAAAAGGACCGCGTGTGCTGTTTGGCGTACTGGACGTCCCGTTCGATGCGCATGGAGCCCAGGACAAAGCGTCCGATGTGCACCTCGGGGTCGCGGCTTTGCAGCTCGTAGCTCAGATAGGCGGTGCGAGCACGCCGCCAGACGCGCGCGTCGGTGCCGTCCCATTGCAGGTCGGCGGGGCTGTTGTCGGCGCGGCGGGCCGAGAAGGCGAGGCATTCGTTCTCGCCGTTCGCCAGGAGATGTACGGTCCGTCCTTCGCGCCGATCAAGATAGATCTGGAGCGTGTTGCCGGCGGCGTCGCGAAAGAAGCGGGTGCGGTAGCCGGCGTAGGCAACGCTGTCGTCCAGACCTTGCTCGGGGAAGGTGAGGACGGGAGGCGACGGCAGGCCAGCGGCTGCGAGTTGGGCAACCAGGACGATCGCGAGAGCGCTCACGAGCAACTCGTGCGGGGCACGGAGGGTAAGGACTTGATTCGAAGCGACTTAGGCGGGGCGCCGTGGAGTTCGGCGGGCGTCGATTCGGGAGGGGTGTTCGGGCGCTTCTGGGGTGCCGGCGGTCTTGCTGCGCGGTGTAACGCATGAAACAATCGGAAGGCGGAAACTCGCCATGGGAACGGGCGGACGCCAGCGTTGGCGAAAAACTGGTGAAAAACCGCTTGGAAACGAAAAAGAGTCTTGACAGTTCCCGCTCGCAATTGTTTCATAGCGTTACACGTCCCTTCCTTCACGCGGCTCACCCCCTTCCGGGCCGCGGGTTTCGCTCAACCAAGTCGTCGTCGACCCTTCGGTGCCCTCGGCCCGGGAGGCAGGCGGCGCAGGAACCTCCCCGGTTCACCCACCCGCTGCGACCACCCCTCGTTCGTTAGATCAAATCCGGACCGCCGGTCCGAATCGAGTCTGTTCTAATGAAGAGATCCCTCAGGTCGCGGTCTTTACAGCCCCATGGAGGCATCAGTATATGGCGGTAGGCGTCCGTTGGTTGGCCGCGGCAGCAGCGGGAACGCTGCTCTCGGCGAGCCAGGTCAGTGCCCAGCAAACGGGCAGAGTCTCTGGCCGCGTGGTTGACTCCGCGACTGCCGGGGTGCTCGCGAATGCATCGGTTCAAGTCGTCGGGACACAGGTCGGCACCTATACGCGTAACGATGGCGGCTTCCTGCTTCCAGCCGTTCCGGCCGGCCAGCAGCGTTTGCGCGTTTCGCGCATTGGCTATTCGGCCAAGGAAGTCACGGTGACTGTGACGGCCAACGGCCAGGCCAGCGTCGAAGTTGCCCTGAGCGCGATCGCTGCCCAGCTCACCGGGGTGGTCACGACCGGTTACGGCCAGCAGCGCAAGGAAGCGATCACGGGCGCCGTCGCGACGATCAAGGGGGCTGACGCCAACGTCGGTGTGATCCCCAACGCGACGGGCCTGCTCACGGGTCGTGTCGCCGGTGTCAACGTGGTGGCCAACAACGGTGAGCCGGGCGCGGGCGCCCAGATTCGGATTCGTGGCGGCACCTCGATCTCGGCCTCCAACGAGCCGTTGTACGTGATCGATGGCGTGCCCATCCAGAACGATCAGACCGAGGCCTCGGGCATCGGCATCGGTGGTGGCGCGGCGCTGGCGCGTAATCCGCTCAACATGCTCAACCCGAGCGACATCGCGAACATCACGGTCCTGAAGGACGCCTCGGCGACAGCCATCTACGGTTCGCGCGGCGCCAACGGCGTGGTACTCATCGAAACGCGCCGCGGCGCGGCTGGCGTGTCGCAAGTCGAGTACGAAACCTTCGTCGCCGCCTCATCGCCCTCGAACACGCTCGACGTGCTGACGGGCAACGAGTACCGGTCGTTCGTGCAGGGGCTGGTGACGTCGGGCAAGCTCGCCCAATCGGCGCTGACCAACCTCGGCACCTCGGACACCGATTGGGAAAACGAGCTCATGCGCACGAGTTCCACGGTGAACCACAATCTGTCGTTCACGGGTGGCACCAACACGACGCAGTACCGGGCATCGCTCAACTACCTCGATCAGAATGGTGTGGTGGTTTCCAATGGCTTCCGTCGCTTCCAGGGGCGCTTCAACGCGAACCACAGCGCCATCGACGGCAAGCTGCGCCTCAACTTCAACATGACGTCGTCCAAGGTGGACAACGATTACCTCCCGTTCGAAAACACGGGCGGCTTTGAAGGTGGCGTGTTCACCAACATGGTGATCTTCAACCCCACGCGCCCCATCTCGACGACGACGAACGGCGTTACGTCGTTCTACGAAATCGGCCCGGGCCGTCAGTCGGTGCGTAACCCCGTCGCGATCGCCGAACAGGTGGCCGACGTGGCTACGACGAACCGCACGCTTGGCAACATCCAGGCGTCGTACAGCATTACCGACTTTCTCACGGCGTCCGTGAACGTCGGGACCGACCGTACAAGCGGCGTGCGCAGGACGTACCTGCCGCGGGCCAGCGCCGTCGGCGCCGAGTGGAACGGCCGCGCCCGTCAGGTGAACCGCGCCCTCAGCAACAACACGCTGCAGTCGCTCCTCACCTTCGCGCCGCGTCTCTCTGACTCACAGGAAATCGAAGTGGTCGGCGGGTATGAATACACCGACTTCGACAACGGCGAGTTCGGTGCCGAAGGCCGCAACTTCCTCACCGATGCCTTCAGCTTCAACAACCTCGGTGGCGGTGGCACGCTGGTGGCGCCCTTCTCGTTCCGCGAGCAGAGCCGCTTGGTGTCCTTCTTCGGGAAGGCCAACTACAGCTTCAAGGATCGCTACTTCCTGACTGGCGTGATCCGTCGCGACGGCTCGTCGCGCTTCGGTGCCGGGAACAAGTGGGCCGTCTTCCCCGCCTTCTCGGCCGGTTGGAAGGTCAGCGACGAAAGCTGGATGCAGGGCAAGGGCTTCTCGAACCTGCGTCTGCGCGCCGGCTACGGTCTGCAGGGTAACCAGGCCGTGTCGCCGTATGCGTCGCTCATCCTCCTCGAGCCCAACGACGGCGCGCGCTATCCGTTCGGTGACAACATCGTCACGGGGGTCGTCCCCACGCGCAACGAAAACCCGCTGCTCAAGTGGGAGCAGACGGCGCAGTACAACGTCGCGGCCGAATTCGGCTTCAAGGACAACAAGTACACCGGTACGCTCGAGTACTACCGCAAGAACACCAGCGACCTGCTCCTCACGGTTGCCGTGCCGCAGCCGGCGCTCGTGCCGACGCGTCTCGAGAATGTCGGCAGCCTGCACAACACCGGTATCGAGTTCAGCTTCGACGCCAACCTGCTCGAGCAGAAGGATCGCTCGTTCAGCACCGGCATCGTGGCCTCGATCGAACGCAACACCGTCGATGACCTCGGCGGTCGCTCGTTCATCACCACGTCGAGCGTGTCCGGTCAGGGTCAGTCGGGCAACACGGCGCAGCGCATCATCCCCGGCCAGCCGCTCGGCACCTTCTGGGGCCCGACGTTCGTAAACGTGAACGCCGAAGGCAAGCAGGTGTTCAAGAACTACGACGTCACGCGCACCAACGGTGTCATCACGAGCCGCACGGAAAGCGGCACGACGACGTCACCGGACGCCGACGACTTCGGCATCATCGGCGATGCCAACCCGGCCTTCAGCCTTGGCTGGCGCGGTAACCTGCGCTGGAAGAGGTTCGACATGAGCTATCTGTGGCGCGGTGAGTTCGGCCGCGATGTGTTCAACAACACGGCGCTCGTCTACTCCACGCAGTCGGCAGTCCTGCAGGGCCGCAACTTCCTCCGGAGCGCGCTCGACCAGACGGACGCGCTCACCGAGCCCGCTGTGTTCTCGTCGCGCTGGATCGAAGACGGGTCGTTCTTCCGTCTTCAGAACGTCACGGTGGGGTACACGTTCAAGATTCCGGGCACCCGGGCGAACACGGCCCGCCTGTTCCTGTCTGGCGACAACCTGCTGCTCTTCACGCCGTACTCGGGTTACGATCCCGAGGTCTTCGTCGACGCCGGTCTGGCGTCACGCGGCGTCGATTATCTTGTTTACCCGCGTGCCCGGACGTTCACGTCGGGACTCCGCGTCCAGTTCTGATCACTCCGGACGAAACCGAACCGACCATGCGAAACTCACACAAGACCCGCTTTGCGTCGCTCTGGCGCGCCGGTCGCTTCAGTGCCGCGTTGCTCGCGGCACCCGCGACGGTATTTACGGTGCAGGGTTGCACCGACCTCGAAGAGTCTCCGACCAGCGCCATCACCCCCAATAACTTCTTCAAGAACAGCGATGAAGTGATTGGTGGTGTCGCCTCGGTGTACGCCGCACTCCGCGGCACCATGTGGGGCTACTACAATCTCAGCCAGGTGTCGTCGGACGAAAACATCGTCCCGACGCGCGGCTCCGACTGGTTCGACAACGGTCGCTGGCTCGACTTGTATCGCCACACGTGGACGCCCACGTCGGGCTCCGGCCTCGAAGACATCTCGGGCGTGTGGAACGACCTGTTCGGCGGCGTGGCGCGTGCCAACGTCGTGCTGCAGGCGCTCGAGACGACCGAAGTCCCGGACAAGGCCATCGTGCAGGCCGAAATGAAGGCGCTGCGCGCCTTCTACTACTACCTGCTCATGGACTTCTTTGGCGGCGTGCCCATCGTCACGACCACCGAAGTCAAGCCGCGTGAGCAGGCGACCCGCGCCCAGGTTTTTGCCTTCGTCGAGAAGGAACTGACCGATGCGCGCGCGTCGCTCCCTGACGTCTGGCCAGCCGCCAACTACGGCCGTCTGACGAAGGGTGCCGTCGACGCCGTATTGGCGAACATGTACATCAACGCGCAGGTGTTCACCGGGACGGTCACGCCCACGGGCCTGACCCGTGGCGCGGCCAAGTGGACCGAAGCGGCGGCGGCGGCCGATCGCGTGCTCAACTCGGGACGCTACAGCCTGTCGGCCAACTGGCGGGCGAACTTCACGGCGACGAACGAAAACTCGCCGGAAAACATCTTCGTCATCCGTCACAGCACCAAGGTGCCAGGGATCGGCCTGTCGTTCGTGATGCGTGGTCTGCACTACAACTCGTTCAGCGCCTCGCCGTGGAACGGGTTCGCGACCATCGCCACCACGTACAACGCCTTCGACGACGCCGACGACCGCAAGAAGGTATTCCTCGTCGGACCGCAGGTCGACCTGCTCACCGGCGCGCCCATCAGAGACCGCGCTGGCAACCCGCTGGTCTTCACACCGGAAATCAAGGACGCAACACAGGCCGGTGAAGGCGAAGGCGCCCGTATCTACAAGTACCCCGTCGATCCGGCCTTCAATGGCGGTGACAACGGCAACGACTACGTGTACTTCCGTCTGGCTGAAATGATGATCATCAAGGCCGAAGCGCTCAACGAACTGGGGCAGACGCCGGCGGCCGTGGCGATCGTGAACCAGGTGCGTGCCCGCGCCTTCACGCCGGCCAAGCCGTTGCCGACCGGTGTTTCGCAGGCCGCGCTCCGTGACGCCATCTTCAACGAGCGTCTGTTCGAGTTCGTCGGCGAGGCCAAGCGTCGTCAGGACATGATCCGTGCCGGCACGTACACCAACGCCCGTTTGTTCAAGCAGGCGTCGGCGCCGTTCCGCATCCTCATGCCCATCCCGCAGAACCAGATCGAGACCAACCCCCTGCTCAAGCAGAACCCCGGCTACTGAGCTGGTGGGGTCGGTTCACGGTAGTTGTCACGGCCTGCGTTCGCGATCGAACGCAGGCCGTGGCATTCGTGGTAGATATCCCCTCGAGATGTGAAACACTTTCTTCCGCGCCTGCTGGCGGCGCTCCCGCTCCTGGCCCTCGCGGCGTGCGCTGAGTCTACCGCGCGCCGTGCCGACGCCCCCGCGGTCGATGCCACGTTGTTCACGCAGATGCCCTCGAGCTACACCGGCATCCGGTTCACCAACCGCGTCGTGGACTCGCAAGAGCGCAACGTCTTCACCTACCGCAACTTTTACAACGGCGGCGGGGTGGCCATTGGTGATCTCAATGGCGATCATCTGCCCGAGGTCATCCTCACCTCCAATCAGGAGGGACCCTCGCTCTATCTGAACGAGGGGCAGTTCCGCTTTCGCGACATCACCAAGGACGCCGGCCTCCGCGACAAGCAGCCCTGGACCACCGGCGTCACGCTCGCCGACGTCAACGACGACGGCAAGTTGGACATTTACGTGAGTCACGCCGGCGACGGCGCGCCCGCGACCCGCGCGAATGCCCTCTGGATCAATCAGGGCAACGGAGCCGACTCGGTGCCCACCTTCAAGGAAATGGCGCGCCAATACGGCATCGCCGACGAAGGCTGGTCGACGCACGCCGCGTTCCTCGATTACGACCGCGACGGGGACCTCGATCTCTTCGTGATCAACAACTCGCCACGCCCGGTGAACAGCTTTGGCGTGCGCAATACGCGCGCCGAGCGTCACCCCTACGGCGGGCACCACTTCTATCGCAACGATGGGGAGCGCTTCACCGAAGTCAGTGAAGCCGCCGGCGTGTTCAGCGCCGAAATTGCGTTCGGGCTCGGCGTCGGGGTGGGCGATGTGAATCGCGACGGGTGGCCTGACGTGTACGTCTCGAACGACTTTTTCGAGCGTGATTACCTCTACCTGAATCAGCGAAACGGCACGTTCAAGGAAGTGCTCGATCAGGTCATGCCGGTGTCGAGCTATTTCTCCATGGGCATGGACATCGGCGACGTGGACAACGATGGCTGGCCCGACCTGTACACCACCGACATGATGCCGGAAGACGAATTCCGCATCAAGACGACGGCGATGTACGAAGGGTGGGACGTGTACATGGCCAAGGTGCGTGATGGGTATCACCACCAGCTCATGCGCAACATGCTGCAGCGCAACAACGGCGACGGCACCTTCAGCGACGTGGGCTACCTCACGCGCACGGCCGAAACCGACTGGAGCTGGAGTGCGCTCATCGCGGATCTCGATCTCGACGGCCGCAAGGATGTGTACGTGACGAACGGCCTCGCGCGCGATGTGACGTCGCAGGACTACGTCGCGTTTCTCGCGGATCGTACCACGATGCAACGCGAGGCCAGCGGGCCGCGCGTTGACTTCATGCGTCTCATCAGCGCCATGAGCTCCACGCCCATCCCCGACTACGCATTCCGTAACGACGGCAACTGGGTCTTCAGCAATCAGGCAAAGTCGTGGGGCCTCGATACCCCCAATATTTCGAGCGGTGCGGCCTACGGAGACCTTGACGGTGACGGTGTGCTCGATCTCGTCGTGAACAACGTGAACGCCGAGAGCTTCGTGTATCGCAACAATGCGCGCACGCTGCTCAAGAACCGGCACTGGCTGCAGCTGCGGCTCACGGGCGCGGGGCGCAACAGCCACGCCGTGGGGGCGCGCGTCACGCTCTTCGCGGCGGGTGCTCGCTACATGCAGGAGCTGTATCCGGCGCGCGGCTTCCAGTCGAGTGTCGACTATGCGCTTTCGTTCGGCCTGGGCGAGCACGCCCGTGTCGATTCGCTCGTGGTGGAGTGGCCCAACGGCACACGCACCATGCAGGCGACTGTCGCCGCCGATACGACGCTCACCATTGCGCAGTCGGCCAACGCGCCGGCGGTCGCCCCGTTTGTCGCGCCGGCCGTCACCCCGCTGCTGGTCAACACGACCGCGGCGTCGGGGCTCGCCTTTACGCACGTCGAGAACGACTACGTCGACTTCGACCGCGAACGGCTCATGCCGCGCATGCTCTCCACCGACGGGCCGGCCATGGCCGTTGGCGATGTCAATGGCGACGGTCTCGACGACGTGTACCTTGGTGGCGCGAAAGAGCAGGCGGGCAAGCTATTCGTACAATCGGCGGCAGGGACATTCGCACCGCTGGCCAATGCCGCGTTCGATCTCGATGCCTCATCGGAAGATGTCCACGCGCTGTTCTTCGACGCCGATCGCGACGGCGATCGCGACCTGTACGTCGTGAGTGGCGGGAACGAGTTCAGTGAAGACAGTCCGGCACTGCAGGATCGACTCTATCTCAACGATGGGCGCGGACGCTTCACGCGCGCGGCGAACGCCCTGCCGGCCACGCTCATCAGTGGGAGTGTGGTAACCGCCGGCGATATCGATGGCGATGGGGATCTCGATCTCTTCGTGGGCGCCCGCAGTATTCCGTGGCGCTACGGTATCGACCCCAGCAGCCAATTGCTGCTGAACGATGGACGCGGTCACTTCACCGACATCGTGGCGAATGCGCCCGGGCTCAAGGCCATCGGCATGGTCACCGACGCGCTCTGGCACGACATCGACGGCGATCGCAAACTCGACCTCATCGTCGTAGGCGAATGGATGCCCGTGGTGGTGTACCGAAACCGCGGCGCCGGAAAGTTCGAACGCCTCATGGCGAAGGGACTCGAGAAGAGCGACGGCTGGTGGACCCGCATCATCGCCGCCGACCTCGATGGCGATGGACGCAGCGAGTTCGTGCTTGGAAATTTCGGCCGGAATATCCGCCTGCACGCCAGCGCCAACGAACCGCTCACCATGATCGTGAAGGACTTCGACAAGAATGATTTTGTCGAACAGGTCATCGGCATGTACAACGCTGGCAAGCAGTATCCGCTGGTCTTGCGCGATGACCTCATCAAGGCGGTGCCGCCCTGGAAGGCACGCTTTCTCAACTTCAAGGATTACGCGCTCAAGACGCTCGACGATGTCGTTCCCGCCGCCGAGCGCAGCGATGCGATCGTGAAGCAGGTGTATCGCTTCGAGAGCGCCGTGCTGCGTCGCAGTGCCGATGGCGCCTTTGCGTTCGAACCGCTGCCGCTGGAGGCGCAGATGGCGCCGGTGTTCGGCTTGGCCGCGCGTGACGTCAACGGCGACGGTCGTCAGGATGTTTTGCTCGCCGGCAACTTCGACGGCGTAAAGCCGGAGTTCGGGCGCATGGCGGCCAGCGATGGCCTCGTGCTGCTTGGTGGTGAGAATGGCACGTTCACCACGCTGCGACCGGCGGAGAGCGGATTCCGCGTGCCAGGACAAACGCGTGGTATTGCCACGCTCCGTACCAGGCGCGGGGTACAGGTAGTCGTCGCCCGCAACAACGCTGCTCCCCTCGTCTTTTCCATGGGTCGCCCGTGAGCAACGCTACGGTACTGCCATTTACGCGCGCGCTGCGCGGCATGCGTTTTGTTCGTATGAGCTGTGTCCTGTTGCTGGTGGCCACCGGCTGCCAGTCGAAGCCAGGCGCATCGCCGGAAACGCTCAATTCTGCGGAGCCGCTGCACGAGGCCATGGAGCAGCTCACGGGCACCATGGTGTACGACATCTTCAGTCCGCCGCAGGCCAGCCGAGTGTACAGCTACGCGAGCATCGCCGGCTACGAGGCGCTGCGACAGAGCGATACCAGCTGGCGTTCGCTGGCGGGCCAGGTGCGAAATATGCCCGCGGTACCGGCGCCCGATCGCAGCAAGGAGTACTCGTACGCCCTCGCCGGTGTGCGGGCGATGCTCACCGTGAGTCATCAGCTGACCTTCTCGCGCGAGCGCATGGACTCCGTGCGCACTGCGATCTCCCAGCGGTATGAATCGTCGCTGCCGGCCGATGTATATGCGCGCAGCATTGCCTATGGCGATACCGTCGCGCGTCACGTGCTGGCGTGGGCGAGCAAGGACAAATTCAAGGAATCGCGCGGACTCCCGAAGTTCAGCGTGACCCGGCAACCCGGACGATGGATTCCCACGCCGCCCGCGTACATGGACGCGGTCGAGCCGAACTGGGGCACCGTGCTGCCGTTCGCCATGGACTCGGCGACACAGTTCCGCCCGCCGGTCCCCTTTGCCTTCGACTCCGTCAAAGGCACGCCCTTCTACGCGCAGGCGCTCGAGGTGTACGACACCGGTCGCCATCTCACCGAAGAGCAGCGCGCCATTGCGGCCTTCTGGGACTGCAACCCGTACGTCATGAACGTGCAAGGCCACACCATGTTCGCCACCAAGAAGATCACGCCGGGTGGCCACTGGATGGGCATTGCGGGCATTGCGGCGCGCAAGGCCAACGCCTCGGTGCTGCAAACCGCCGATACGTACGTGCGTACTGCGATGGCGCTGGCCGACGGTTTCATAGCGGCGTGGGAAGAAAAATTCCGTTCGGGTGTCATCCGTCCGGAGAGCGTCATCAACGCCTACATCGACGAGAAATGGGCGCCGCTGCTGCAGACGCCGCCGTTCCCCGAGTATCCCAGCGGACATAGTGTGATCTCGACGTCCGCCGCACAGGTCCTCACGGCCATCTACGGTCAGAACTTCGCCTTCGCCGATTCATCCGAAGTGCCGTACGGCATGCCGGTGCGATCGTTCGCCAGCTTCGAGGCGGCGGCAAACGAGGCTGCGATCAGCCGCCTGTACGGCGGCATTCACTACCGCCAGGCCATCGAAGAAGGACAGCGCCAAGGCAAGCAGGTAGGGCTCCATGTGGTGGCGCGCGTCATCACGAAGCCCGGGACGACCGTCGCCGGCCGGTGAACGCTCGGCGTGTAGTGCCTCGTGTCGGCGGCGCCGTTCTGCTGGCGCTCTCGTGCACAGCCCTCGGCTGTTCCGAGCAAGCGCCTGGAGACACCCCCAGGGTCACCGCCGCGGTGCCCGGTCCTCGCGCATTCGAGTTGCTTCCGGCATCACGCACCGGCATCGACTTTACGAACCGCCTGCCGGAATCGCCGGAGTTCAGCATCCTGAATTACCTCTACTACTACAACGGCGGCGGTGTCGCTGTTGGCGATGTAGACGGCGACGGGAAACCCGACGTGTACGTGTCGTCAAACCTCGACGGCAACAGGCTGTATCGCAATCGCGGCGACTTCCGCTTCGAAGACATCACCGACAAGGCCGGCGTAAGCGGGCCGCCGGGATGGAAGACCGGCGTGTCGATGGCCGATGTGAATGGCGATGGTGCGCTCGATATCTACGTGTCGGCGGTGAACTACCTCACCATGTACGGCCGGAACGCGCTGTACATCAACAACGGCACCGGCGTATTCACGGATAGTACCGAGGCATACGGCCTCGCCTTCTCCGGTTTCTCGACGCAGGCGCTCTTCTTCGATTACGACCGCGACGGCGATCTCGATCTCTATCTGCTCAATCACTCGGTACACACCGAGCGGCAGATTGGCGTCGCGGCGCGTCGCGATGTGCGACACCCCACCGCCGGCGACCGCCTCTATCGTAACGACGGCGCGCGCTTCGCCGATGTGAGCGCTGCCGCCGGTATCTTCGGTGGCGTCGAAGGCTATGGACTTGGTGTGGTGGCGAGTGATGTGAACAGCGATGGCTGCATGGATCTGTATGTGGCCAACGACTTTCAGGAGAACGACTTTCTCTATCTGAACGACTGTCGCGGTCACTTCACCGAGGTGGGCACGTCATCATTCCGTCACACGACGCGCTTCTCCATGGGTGCCGACGCCGCCGACATGAACGACGACGGGCGTATCGACCTCATGACGGTCGATATGCTCCCCGAGCAGGAAGCCATCTTCAAGACGTCGGCCAGTTATGAAGGATGGAACCTCTTCGAGATGCGGTTGCGCGCCGGCTACTCGGTGCAGTATCCGCGCAACGCGCTGCAACTCAACCGTGGCGATGGAACGTTCGCCGAGATCGGATTGCTCGCCGGTGTGGCTGCGAGTGATTGGAGCTGGGGGCCACTCTTCGCGGATCTCGACAACGACGGACGGAAGGATCTGTTCATCACGAACGGCATTTACCGTCGTCCGAACGATCTTGATTACATCAACTACATCGGCAACGAAGCGGCGCAGGCGGCGCTCGCGCGCGGGGTGACGCCGGCCGAGAATCAGGAGCTGCTCAAGCGGATGCCACAGATTCCGCTCCCCAATCATGCCTATCGCAACGAGGGGGGGCTTCGGTTCACCAACATGGCCGAGGCGTGGGGGCTGAGCGACAAGGGGTTCTCCAATGGGTCGGTGTACGCCGATCTCGACGATGATGGCGCGCTCGACCTGATCGTCAATCGCATCAATGCGCCGCTGGCGGTCTACCGCAGTCGTATGCGGGAGCTCCCCAACGCCGGTCACTACCTGCAGATCACGCTCGTTGGCAATACCCGCAACACCGACGGCATTGGCGCGAAAGTCATTGCCGTGACCGGCTCGCATCGGCAGCTGCTGGAGCAGCAGCCCGTGCGCGGCTTTCAGTCGAGTGTGGACCGGCGTCTGCACTTCGGCTTCGGCGCGCAAACGACCGCCGACTCGCTCATCGTGATCTGGCCCGATGCCCGCTATCAGGTGATCACCGGTGTGGCGCTCGATCGCGCCCTCACGGTGCATCAGGACAGCGCCACGGGCACGTGGCAGTATCCGCGCGCCACGGTTCTCTCGGTACGCGATGAGGCCCCGCTGCTGCGGGCGGCGCGCGCGCACGCCGAGAATGATTTCCTCGACTACAATCGCGAGCCGCTCATGCCCCACGTGGTATCGGCGGAAGGGCCGGCGCTGGCGGTGGGTGATGTGAATGGCGACGGGCTCGACGACCTGTACGTTGGCGGCGCCAAGTGGCAGCGCGGCGCATTGCTCGTGCAACAGACCAGTGGGGAATTCCGTGAATCGAGCATCGCGACCTTTGCCGCCGACAGCGTGGCCGAAGATGTCGATGCGCTCTTCTTCGACGCTGATGGCGATCGCGACCTCGACTTGTACGTCGTCAGCGCCGGGAACGAGTTCTGGCGCGAATTCGATGCGCTTGATGACCGGCTCTATCTCAACGATGGCCGGGGCACGTTCAGCCGGTCGGCGACGGCCCTGCCGACGGGCTTCCGGGAGAACGGCAGTGTCGTCACGGCGGGTGACTTCGACGGCGACGGCGACCAGGATCTCTTCGTCGGCACCCGCGTCGTTGCTCGCGAATACGGTCGCACGCCTCGGAGCCACTTGCTGCGGAATGACGGAACGGGCCGCTTTACCGACGTCACCGATGTGATGGCCAAGGGCTTGAGCTCGGCCGGCATGGTCACCGATGCCAAGTGGCTCGATGTCGATGGCGACAAGGCGCTGGATCTGGTGGTCGTCGGTGAGTGGATGCCGGTGCGCGTCTGGTACAATGCCAAGGGGCGTCTCGAAGAGCGCGCCGCCCTGTCGGGCTTTGGCGGCACGGAAGGATGGTGGAACAGCGTGACCGTTGCCGACCTCAACCACGACGGCGCCCCCGATCTGGTGCTTGGTAATGTCGGGCAGAACACGCTGCTCAAGGCCAGTGCCAAAGAACCGGTGCAGATGTACGTGCACGACTTCACCGGCACCGGAAGTACCAAGCAGATCATCACCCGCTACGTCGACGGGACCCCATATCCCCTCGCGGGCCGCGACGAACTGGTGAAGCTCATGCCCGCCATTCGTGCCAAGTATCCGTCGTTTGCCTCGTTCGGCGCCAGCCGCCTCGACGACATCTTCGACAAGGCGGAGATCGCCAAGGCCGAGCGCCGCGACGCCTATCGTTTCGAGAGTGCGGTGGCGCTGAACGATGGTCGCGGCCACTTTACGGTGACCGCGCTGCCCGTCGAGGCGCAGGTCTCGATCGTGTTTTCGTCCGTCGTGTACGACGCCGACGGCGACGGCCATCCGGACATTCTGCTCGCCGGCAATCAATACGGCGTCCCGCCCGTGCTCGGTCGCTACGACGCCTCGCGCGGGACGCTGCTCCTCGGTGACGGGAAAGGCGGCTTTCAGCCCGCCGCCCTCTCGTTGACCGTGCCGCTCGACGGACAAATCCGGGGCCTCGCGTTCGTCGCCCGCGGCACGAAATCCCCGCTGCTGGCGGTCGCACGAAACAGCGCCACGCTGCAACTTCTGTCGTCCCCCCGATTCACTTCCCTGACGCTCTCCAGATGACCCAGCTGACCGCCATCGACTATGTCGTGATGGCCATCTACTTCGTCGTCGTCCTCGGCATTGGCTGGGTACTGCGGCGCACGATGCGCACCTCGACCGACTTTTTCCTGTCGGGTCGCTCCCTCCCGCCGTGGGTTACCGGTCTCGCCTTCCTGTCGGCGAACCTGGGTGCGCAGGAAGTGATCGGCATGGGGGCGTCGGGTGCCAAGTACGGGATCGCGACGGCGCACTTCTACTGGATTGGCGCCATCCCGGCCATGGTGTTCGTGGGCATCTTCATGATGCCGTTCTACTATGGCTCGAAGGCGCGCTCGGTCCCCGAGTATCTCAAACTCCGCTTCGACGAAAAGACGCGCACCTTCAACGCGTTGGGCTTCGCGGCAATGACGGTGTTTTCGAGCGGCGTGTCCATGTACGCCATGGGCAAGTTGCTCAACCTGCTCTTGGGGTGGGACTTCGACACCAGCATTCTGGTGTCGGCGGTCATCGTGCTCGCGTATGTGACGCTCGGTGGGCTCACGAGCGCGATCTATAACGAGGTGCTGCAGTTCTTCATGATCGTGTTCGGCTTCGCGCCGCTGGTGTGGGTGGGGCTCAAGCAGGTGGGCGGATGGAGTGGGCTCACCGGCAAGCTGGCGGCGGCGGCCACGCAGCGCGGATTGCCGGAGTTCGCCTACACCAACGTGTGGCAAGGCATGGGCTCGGCGACGACCAACTCCATCGGCATCGAGTGGTTCGGCATGGTGATGGGGCTCGGCTTCGTGCTCTCGTTCGGGTACTGGTGCACCGACTTTCTGGTTGTGCAGCGGGCGATGGCCGCAGACAGCATGACTGCGGCACGGCGTACCCCGCTCATTGCCGCCGTGCCCAAAATGTTCTTCCCGTTCCTCGTGATCGTGCCGGGCATGATCGCGTTGGCCATGGGTGACAACATCATTCCGGCCAAGCTCACCGCGGCGGGCCTGCCGCTCCTCGACACCAATGGCAACGTGGTGCTCGACTACGACCTCGCGACGCCCATGATGTTGGTGAAGCTCTTTCCCACCGGTATGCTGGGGCTGGGCCTCACGGCACTGATCGCGTCGTTCATGTCGGGCATGGCCGGCAACGTCACGGCGTTCAACACCGTGTGGACGTACGATATCTATCAGGCGCACATCATGAAGAGCGCGAGCGACGAGCACTACTTGTGGATGGGGCGCGCGGCGACGGTGGGCGGTATTGCGCTGTCGGTTGCCGCCGCGTATGTCGCCGGTGCCTTCAACAACATCATGGAGTTCCTGCAGCTCGTCTTCGCGTTCGTGAACGCGCCGCTCTTTGCGACGTTCGCGCTGGGGATGTTCTGGAAGCGCAGTACGGGGCACGGCGCGTTTTGGGGACTCGTGGCGGGCACGGTGGCCCCGGCCATTCACCACGGCATTTCGCTGGCCAACGGCGCGGAAGTTGGCGTCAAGGGTGGCTTCTTCGGCGTGCTGCTCAGCTACCCCAGCGAAATGGCGCAGACCTTCTGGACCGCCATTGCGGCGTTCACGACCTGCTTCGTGGTCACGATCGTGGTGAGTCTCGCGACTGCGCCGCGTCGCGAAACAGACCTCGAGGGACTGGTCTTCTCGCTCACACCCAAGCCGAAGGATGACGCGCGGGTGTGGTACGAGAAGCCCAGTGTGTTTGCCGTCGTCGTCATGGTGGCGATGATCGGCCTGAATGTCGCCTTCTTCTGAGCCGGGACAACGACGATGAGTGGTGGAGCTTCGATGGATCTCCGTCTGCCGATCGGCGGACTGTTCCTGGTGTTGGGCGCGATTCTGAGCGTGTACGGCCTCGTTACCAACGGCGACACGGCGATGTACGAGCGCAGCGGCGGTCTCAACATCAACCTGGTGTGGGGCGGGGTGATGGTGGTGTTCGGCAGCATCTTCTACGGGCTGGCGCAGCGCGCCGCCCGTCGCTGACCTGCAGTGGGCTCAGCGACCGTGTGCCGGTCCGGGTCGCAGACGGAATGCTCGGTCGATCAGCCAGTGCGCCTGATCGGCCTGGGGCGCGATGAGCCGGTGCTCGATACCCAACACGGTGTCGATGAACGGTTCCCAGATGTCGCGATTGCGCGCCATGCGCCGCTCGTGCGTGTCGGTGTGCGTCGCTTCGAGAAAGACGCGCACATCGAGGCCGTCGAGCATGAGGACGTAGGTCCCTTCAACAATGAGGACCTGTGTGCCGGCAAAGGTGCGGGTTTCTGTGTCGAACCGGTTCTCCGGATAGTTCACCACCGGTGCCGTCACCGTCCCGCCCACACGAAACGCCGCGATGTGCTCGCCGATGAGTGCGAGCCGAACCTCCTGCGGACCGACCGTGCCGATGTCGCGCGCGCGTGCTTCGTGATTGGTGCGCGGCGGACGGACGAAGTAGTTGTCCTGATTGATGAACGCCGTGGGGAGACCACGCGCATTCAGCATCGTCGACAGGTGCATGGCCGCGGTGCTCTTGCCGCTCCCCGATTCGCCGGCCACGCCGATGACGAGCGGCGCCCCCTGCAGCCGCCCCGCTTCGTCCAGCCGATCGACCAGCGCGGCCGCCGCGCCTCCGCTCAGCGTGTCCATGGCAACGCCGGTGTATCGAGCCGTCGTGCGACATCCATGAGCACAAAGCCTGTGGCGGTATACGCCATGCCGGTCGTGCCCAGCGCGAGCCCGGTCTGTCCGTGGAAGTACTCTTCGAAGGCGAAACCCGTGAGCGTCGCCAGATGAGCCGCGGTGAGATCGTACACACGCTGCACGTCGGCGTGGCGCGCGTGCCGTGCGAACGCGATGCCCAGCCAGCCGAGCCACACGGGCCAGATGCCGCCGTTGTGGTACTCGTGCGGGCGATTGCGGAAGCCGTGCAGATGATAGCCGGCGAGCGCGGGCCATTCGTCGTCGCCTTCCTGAATGACGGGCGAGAACGCGGGCGGCAGCGTGGCGTGCGCGAGGTACGTATCGCGCAGCGCATCGAGCACGGCGTGGGATCGCGACGGAATCAGGTCTGCTGCCGCAAGCAGGGCGCACGCGGCGAGATCGACATGTTCGTCGGTGCGCACCGGAGAAATCGCGGCCACGGGAAACCGTCGTGCGCCGCCGTAGCGCCACTCGCCGGAGGGCCAGAAGCGTTCGTCGATCGTTGCCGCAATGTGCGACGACTTCTCCTGCCAGTCGGATCGATTCGCGACGGGGGCGAGCACCGCCAGCGCCATGGCGCGCAGCACCTGATCGTACAGGATGTAGCCGTCGAACGGGTACTCATCCGCCCAGTTTCCGCCGGCGGGGACATACAACAGATGGCGTCCGTTGTATTCGATGCCATTGAGCAACGCCACGGTGCGCTCGACGGACACCGCGAACGCGTCGTAGGTCGCGTGCCCCGTGCTGCACAAGACGCCCACGGCATACAGGTACCACGTGGCGGAGTCGAAGCGCGGCGCGAGCGTGCCAAAACTCACATGAGTGGTGCCGTCTGCGTTGCGCCGGAAGTTCGACGCGATCTGTCCTTCCGGGCCCTGCAGGTCACGCAGCTGTTCGAGCGTGCGCAACAGTCCGGCCGTGATCGTGGCGTCGTGCACCGCGACACCAGCCAACCCCGCCATGATCGCATCGCGGGCGAAAATGGCCGCGTAGTTCGCGACGCTGCTGCGTGAGGCGCGGATGCCGACCGGCGTCACGAGTTCGTGCAGCAGCGCGATGGATTCGTTGAACGGAAGATCGTCCTTCATGGAGAATCGATGGCCAGTACAGTGACGGCGGTGCCGACGTCGGCGCCGCGCACCAGCGCTCCAACGCGTCCGCATCTGTCGTTCATGTCCATCGTGAACATGAACGTTGGCTTCTTCGGAATCCAGTACAGTTTTGGGCTGCAACAGAGCAATATGAGCCCCATTTACCGGTACCTGGGGGCCGACGAGGCCAGTCTGCCGCTGCTGTATCTGGCCGGACCGGTCACCGGGCTCATTGTGCAGCCCATTGTCGGCGCCATGAGCGACCGGACCTTGAGCCCCCGAGGGCGGCGGACGCCGTACTTCCTGATCGGGGCGCTCCTCTGTTCGCTCTCGTTGCTGGCCATGCCGTTCAGCCGATCGCTCTGGATGGCGGCCGGCATATTGTGGATTCTCGACGCCGCCAACAACATCACCATGGAGCCGTACCGGGCGTACGTGTCGGACCGCCTCGATGAGGCACAAACCTCGCTGGGCTTCCTCACACAGAGTGCCTTTACCGGACTCGGGCAGACGCTGTCGTACATCACGCCCTCGCTGCTCGTGTTTCTGGGGATGAACCGAGACGCCGTCAACGACCGTGGGATTCCCAACATCACCATGTTGGCGTTCCTCATGGGGGCGCTCTTTTCCGTGAGCTCCATTCTCTGGTCGCTCCGTACAGTCCCCGAGCTGCCGCTGACCGCGACCGAACGACGCCAGATCGAAGCCATGCCCCGTGGCATCGGGCATACCCTGCGCGAGATCGTCGAGGCCTTTCGCGACATGCCCACCACCATGCGCCAGATGGCGGTCATGAAGTTCTTCCAGTGGTACGCCATGTTCTGCTACTGGATCTACATCGCCCCCGCGCTCGCGCTCACTCTCTTCGGCACCAAGGACGCCACGTCCGCCGGTTTCCGCGAGGCGGGCCTCGTGACGGGACAGGTGGGCGCGTTCTACAACTTCATCGCCTTCGTCTCGGCGTTCGCGATGGTGCCCATCACCCGGCGCATTGGTGCCAAATGGATGCACGTGATCGCCCTGGTGGCAGCGTCGGTGTCCATGATGGCCATTCCGGCGATCACCAGTCGCACCCTGCTCTTTGTTCCCATGCTGGGCGTCGGACTCGCGTGGGGGAGCATGATGGGGAATCCGTACGTGATGCTCTCGGATTCCATCCCCAAGCATCGCGTTGGCGTGTACATGGGCGTGTTCAACATGTTCATCGTCATCCCCATGCTCATTCAGAATCTCACGTTGCCGCTCTTCTACGATTCGGTGCTGGGGAGCAATCCGGCCGCAGTCATTCGTCTCGCGGGGGCGATGCTGGGGTGTGCCGCGGTCGCGTGCGCCTTCGTCACCGTCAGGAAGCCCGAGGCAGCGGCTGCATGACGAGCCGTCGTGGCGTGTTGGTGCCCGCGACGATGCTGGTGCTCGCCGCAGGCACGGTCTCGTGCGCGACCGCCGAGCCGCCGCCGTCGACCGCTGGCGGCGCCGACAGTACCACGCGCGCCCTCGCCGCGACGCCATAGCGAAAACCGTAGGCGATCGCGAATGCCTCCAACAAGGAAGAGCGTCGACGCAAGGTCTGCATGAATCGCTTCATGTCGCGCGAGCTCACGGCCCCGTGCCCGCCCAATGTCGCTGCCTCTGCAGCACGGAAACGCCGCACGGAGGAGCACATCGACGATCTCTGGCCGGTGCGTGCTCGCCAAGCCAATGTCAGCGATCCGCGTTCGTTGTCGTTGCCGTTGCCCAAGCCGTACATCGTGCCGGGAGGACGCTTCCATGAAGTGCATTGCTGGGATTCCTCCTTCCCCATGCTCGGCGTGGCGGAGAGCGGGCGCACGGCGCACATGGAGTAGATGCGCGACAACGTTGCCCATCGTATCCGCACCGTCGGGCATATCCCCAATGGCAATCACCGCTACTACGTGAGTCGCAGGCAGCCGCCCTTCTGTGCCGCCATGGCAGTACGACACCACCGGCAAGGTCACCGAGAAGTCCCACGTGTGGGATCTCTCCAGCTCTGCTGTTGGTGGCGAGTATCCCACACAGGACGGTTTCGGATGGACCAACGGCGTGGCCCTCATGCTGTCGCGCCGGACGCGTGTTCCGTCTCGTGAGTCTGGACCCTCGGTCCACCACCAGTTTCTTGCGCCTCGCACCAAGCCGATGAATGTTACCGCATCTCCCTGCCCGCAGGGGGATGCCAATCCCTTCTCGGAGAGTCGCTCATGCGATACGCATTACGCTGGTCGATAGGTCGGGTGGTCATCACAGGAATTGCCGGTCTCGTCGTGCTGGCCGGACGTGCGTCTATGGCTGCGGCGCAAGCGACGGGTACGCTCGAGGGGAAAGTCACCGTCGCCGGTAGTGGCGAGGTGCTGCAAGGCGCGTCGGTGGGGGTTGTGGGGACTCAGGTGGGAGCGATCACCCGCGCCGATGGCACCTATCGGTTTTCCCTCCGCGCCGGCACGTACGAGCTACGCGTGCGCATGCTCGGCTACGCCGGAAAGACCGCCAGCGTGACCGTCACCACGGGCGGTCGCATCACCCAGAACTTCGTGCTCGAAAAGTCGAGTACGCAGCTGGAAGCCGTGGCGGTGACCGGCTCACGTGGTGGAGCGCGAACCGTCGTCAGTAGCCCCGTACCTGTCGATGTCATCAACAGTTCGGAACTCCGGGCGACGGGACGGGTGGAGACCGCGCAAATGCTGCAGGCCGCGGCGCCATCGCTCAACTTCCCGCGACCGGCTGTGGCCGACGGCACCGACCACGTACGTCCCGCCACCCTACGCGGACTCGCGCCCGACCAGACGCTTGTCCTGGTCAATGGGAAGCGCCGCTACACGAGTGCGCTGATCAACAACAACGGCACGGTGGGGCGCGGGACGTCCGCAGTGGACCTCAATGCGATTCCTGCATCGATGATCGATCGCATCGAGATCCTGCGTGATGGAGCCGCCGCACAGTATGGTTCGGACGCCATCGCCGGCGTCATCAACATCATCCTCAAGGGCGCATCCGCCGGTGGAGCGTCGGTGCAAGCCGGCCAGTTCAATACCAACGTCGAGGGGCTCGGCCAGCGTAATGATGGCGGCAACATCGCCGCCAGCGCCGACCAAGGGTATTCGTGGGGCAACGGCAGCTTCGTGCACGCCGGCATCGAATGGCGGAACCGCGCCATGACCAATCGCGCTTTCAACGATCCACGGCCGCAGTATCTCGCTGGCGATCCGCGGGAAGCGACGGCGCGGCGCGATACCCATTGGTCCGGAGATGCGGCCACGGCCGATGTGGTCGGCATGATCAACGCCTCGCAGAATATCAGTGAGAACCTCCAGCTCTATGGCTTCGGATCGTTCGGTCGGCGTGATGGACGCTCCACAGGCTTCTTCCGTCGCCCACTGAGTACGAACCAAGTGGTGGCGAAGTTCTACCCGAACGGATTCCTCCCCAACATCGAAAGCAATATCGACGACTTTTCCTTCGGGGTCGGTGCCAAGGGTACCGCCAAGGGATGGGACTGGGACCTCAGCCAAGTCTACGGCAGCAACGCGTTCCAGTTCATCGTGTCCAACTCGAACAACGCATCGATGGGCCTCAATAGCCCGACGGTGTTCGATGCCGGGACGCTTGGCTTCGGCCAAGCGCTCACGAATTTCGACGTGACGCGTGAAGTCCGTGTGGGCGGCAAGCCCGTGCGTCTCTCGAGCGGCGCCGAACTTCGGTGGGAGAGCTACTCCATCGAGGCGGGCGAAGAGGCGTCATACGTGAACGGTCGCGTGCCGGTTCTCGACGCGAACGGGACGCCCATTCGCAACGCGGCTGGAAACACCACCGTCGCGCTCGTCGGATCACAAGTGTTCCCGGGCTTCTCGCCAGCCGATGCCACCGACCAGTCGCGGACCGCGACGGCGGCGTATTTGGACGTCGAAAGTGACCTGACCAAGCAGTGGCTCGTCGGCGTAGCCGCACGCTTCGAGAACTTCAGCGATTTCGGTTCACAGGCGACGGGCAAGATCACCACGCGGTTTGCGCCCGTCGAGAAATTCGCCGTTCGTGGCGCGGCATCCACGGGGTTCCGTGCGCCGTCACTGCAGCAGAGCTTCTTCACTTCCACGGCAACGACGTTCGTCAACGGGTTGCCGGTGGACATCAAGACGCTCCCCGTCGCCAGTCGCGAAGCGCGGCTGCTTGGAGCGCGTGATCTCAAGCCCGAGAACTCGGTCAATCTCAGCGCCGGAATCACACTGCAGCCGAGCAAGACGCTCACCGTGACCGCCGACTACTACAACATCACGATCACCGATCGTATCGTGCTGTCGGAGAACTTCGTCGGCACCGGTATCGTGAATTTCTTTGCGCAAAACGGATTCACGGGCCTTGGAGGCGGTCGGTACTTCACGAACGCCATCAACACCAGAACCAATGGCCTCGACGTCGTGGCCAACTACGGTCTCGATTTGAAGGCCAATGGCGTGATGCGCTTTACGGCGGGCTACAACCAGAACAGGACGAGCGTGACCAAGGTCGTGGTCAACACGCCGGCGCAGCTCGGGAATCTCAACGAAACCCTGTTCGGACGCGCAGAACGCGGACGCATCGAGGTCGGGCAACCGCGCAACAATCTGGTGCTCAGTGGCAGCTACGAGCGCGGAAAGCTCGGCCTCAACCTTCGCGGACAGCGTTTCGGGGAGGTGACCGGTCGTCAGCAGCTTGCCACGGGCACGGCGCAGCAAGTCCCCGACCTCAATCTCGGTGCCAAGTTCATCACCGACATCAGCGCGTCGTACAAGCTGCTCAAGCGTGCCACCCTGTCGGTTGGGGCCGACAACGTCTTCGATGTGTATCCGGACGCCATTACGGATCTCGGCAACCTCGCCACGAACTACAGCGGTCAAGGCACCTTCGGCGTGTTCCGGTACTCCGGCCTCTCGCCATTCGGATTCAACGGCCGCTTCCTGTTCGCGCGAGTGGCGTACTCGCTCTAATGCCGCAGTTCCCCCGCCGCTGCCGTCTGTAGTTTCTGCCGTCTGCGTTTTTGGCGCGATGCCGCGAGGCCGCGCCGAGACGGCGGACGGCAGGAGCCCAGTCGGCCGCAGCGGAGAAACTGCTCCCGGTTCAGCGCCCCGACCGCAGCAGTTCCACCAGGGCCAGATCACTCGGTGCCAGCGGCAACTGCAGCAGTGATGTCGCACCTCCCCACTGCAGGGCGTCGTGCTCCAGGCACTCGGGCTCTCCATCAATCGTCGTGGGGACGAAGACGATCAGAAACCGTGACGCGGGATCGGCGATCTCGAGCAGTGGCTCGCCCACGTGCAGGACGCGCACCCCAAGCTCCTCACGCAACTCGCGACGCGTGGCCTCGAGGTCACTCTCGCCCGGTTCGCATTTGCCGCCGGGAAACTCCCAGAGGCCGCCGTGCTGCTTGTGGGCCGGCCGCTGACAGACCAGCCACTCAGGTCCCGATTCGCGTTGCCGGCTGACTACTGCTGCGACCACGCGTAGACGTTCAGTCATGTGGAAAGAGCGCCGCGTACGTCAGGGCGCGGACGTGGCTACCTTCCGCGGCGCGTATTGCTCGAGGTCTCGTCCCATGAGCAATGTCGCCAACACCACGGTCGCGCTGATCCAGAACGGGCTCTGCTTACCGAACGTATCGAACGCCACGCCGAGAATGATCGGGAATACGACGCGCGTGATCCCGCCGAATGTCTGCTGCACGCCCATGTACAAGCCGCGCTCGGTGCTGCTCACCACCCGTGACAGCATGGCGGTCACACACGGGAAGGTGAACGCGGTGCCCAGCGGCAACAACCCCACCGACACGGCGAGCAGCAGCAGGTTCGGCGACACCGACACCCCGATGAGCCCGGCGGCCAGAAAGACCAGCCCCGCGCGGCTGAGGCGCGGTTCACCAATACGATCGACGAGTTTCCCGAGCATGAGTGCGCGCACCACGACGCTGAGCACACCGATGTACATGAAGAAATAGCCGATGGTGGCTTCGGTGACCCCGAAACGATGCGCGAGAAAAAGCGCGAGAATGGCCGTCGTTCCCTGGAAGGCGCCAATGGCCAACGCGTAAATCAGAATGAGACGCGAGGCCGCGTCACTGGGGTGACTCACCACCCGCATCACCGCTTCACGCGACCCCTTGGGTTTGGCTTTGCCGGCGTCTCCGCCGGGCTTCCGGATTTCCGTGAGATAGCGCGACGCGAAGACCATGTTCACGACGCACAGCCCGGCCGCGACCAGTCCCGGTGTGTTCTTGCTGAACAACTGCACCCAGCTGCCAATAACGGGTCCGAGTGCGACGCCGGCGTTCGTCGCTGCGGAGAGCCATCCCAGACTCTTCGCGCGGTCTTCCGGTCGCGTAGCATCGGCCACGTACGCCTGGATCACACTGACCGTACCACCACCAGCGCCTTGCACGATGCGCGACAGAAAGAGCAGCCACAGGCTGTCGGCGTAGGCGAACACGATGTAGGCCAGCGCGCTCGCGCCAAGGCCAACCATGAGCGCCGGACGGCGTCCGTACCTGTCGCTGAATCGTCCCCAGACTGGCGCGCTGAGAAGCTGCGCCACGCTGAACGAACTCACCAGCAGTCCCACTACCGCCCCCCCGGCGCCGAGCGTTTTCGCATAGAAGGGCAGGAGCGGCAGGATCATCAACAGCCCCAGCATGTCGATGAACGCCGTAATCATGAGCACAACGAGTTTCCCGAAGGCGGACTTCCCGCCGTCCGCTGGATGCTCGTCGGTGTGGTGCGATGGTGCGCTACTGGTGCTCACGAGGTGGGGTTATTCGGTCTTTCCAAGCGCGGCTGGCGCGACACTACGTCCAACCACCCCTGCGAGGGCAACGATAGTGAGCACGTACGGGATCATTTCGACGAACTGACTAGGCACCAGCTGCGCGCCCTGCAGCTGAATCTGCAGCGTCTCGGCGCTGGCGAACAGCAGGCAGGCCACCCCGACGCGCACTGGCTCCCAGCGCCCGAAGATCACGGCAGCCAGCGCGATGAAACCGCGCCCCGCCGTCATGCCATCGGTGAACTGGTGTTGATCGAGCGCGAGATACGCACCGCCAAGGCTCGCCAGCGCCCCTGCGAGGTAGAGTCCTTTCAGACGCAGGGCGTTCACTGGCACGCCGAGCGTTGCGGCCGCTTCTGGCTTTTCACCCACGGCACGCGCGCGTAAGCCAAAGGGCGTGCGGTACAGCAGCCACGCGAGCGCCGGCAGCGCGGCCAGTCCTATCCATACCACGGGATTGAGGAAGCTCGACAACATGGCGTTGCCGACTCCTTCGCCACCGAAGCCGGGCACGCGGGGGGAATTGCTGGAGCTGTCGAACACGAGGCGCAGGAAGTACCGCGTGCTCGCCGCAACGATGAGGTTGATGGCCACGCCCACGACGACCTGATTCGCCTTGAAGCGAATGGTCGCGACCGCGAGCAGACTCGTCACGAGGGCGCCGGCCACCAGCGCGCCGAACAGCCCGGCCCACGCGCTGTTGCCGTAGTAGCTCCCCAAGGCTGCGCCGAACGCGCCGGACAGCATGAGCCCCTCGAGGCCGAGCGCAATGACGCCGACACGTTCGGACATGACGCCACCGGCAGCGGCGAGCAGATAGGGCACCGCAATGCGGATGGCTTGCAGGATGAAGGCGATGAGCATCATGCGGGCGTTCCTTGCGTACTGCCCGTTTTCGTCAACGAGGCCGTGACGCTCGCCGCGGCGGCGCGCAGCTGTTTTTGCACTTCGGGCACCGCAGTTGCCACCGACAGAATGACGGCCGCCGTGAGAATATCCGTCAGCTGCTTGGGCACGATGGCATTCACGGCGAGCCCGCCTTGCGACAAGGTGCCAAAGAGCAACGCCGCCGCCAGAATGCCAAACGGGTGGTTACGCCCCACCAGCGCAACGGCAATGCCCAGAAAGCCGGCGCCACCGGCAAAGCCTTCTTCGTAGTAGCCCTTGTAGCCCAAGACGAAGTTCACGCCGCCGAGTCCCGCCAGCGCGCCCGACAGCGCCATCGAGACGAGCAGCACACGCGGCACCCTCACGCCCGCGTATTCCGCAGCGTCCGGCTGGAGTCCCACGGCGCGCAGCTCGTATCCACCCCGTGTCCGGAACAGGTACCACCAGACCGCCGTGGCGGCGGCAATGGCCACGAGCACCGTGAAGTTCACGGCGCTGCCACGAAACACGGCGAAGACACCAGCCAGCCGTGGCACGTGACCCGCCGCGATATCCGGCGTGCGCAACGTTTCGGGCAAATGCAGCTTCGCCGAAACGATCCAATTGAGCAGCGCGAGCACGATGAAGTTGAGCATGATCGTCACGATCACCTCACTCGCGCCGAAGCGCGCGCGCAGGGCCCCCGGCAGCGCGCCCACGAGTGCGCCCACGAGCATGGCGGCGGCGATACACAACGGCACGGCCAGCAGCGCGGGCATTGACGTCGGCAGCAGCAGCCCCAGGACCGCGGCACCGAAGCCGCCAGCGGCGAGCTGTCCCTCAGCGCCAACATTGAACAGCCCCGCACGCCCCGCCAGCGCAAACGCCAACCCGGTGCACGTGAGTGTCGTTGCCTTGTAGAGCACCTGTCCGATGCCGTACGCGTTGCCCCACGTGCCCTTCACGAGGAGCGTCCACACGGCGGCGGGAGACTCGCCAAACGACAGAATGAGCAGGTCGCCAAGGACCGCCGCGAGGCACAGTGCCACGATGGGCGGCAACAGCGCGTCCAACCAGCGGGTGCGCGTCATCGAGGGCGCACTCGGCGGCGGGTTCATGCCGACGCTCCCGTCATGAACGGCCCGAGCAGCTCTGCCGAACAGTCGGCCGCCGGCAGAATGGCGACGAACCTGCCACCGTACATGACGGCAATGCGATCGGAGAGCGCCAGCACTTCGGGGAGATCGGCACTCACCAGCAGAATCCCCTTGCCGTCATGGCGGGCCGCGCGTAGCTGCGCGTGAATGAACTCGATCGCGCCGACGTCGACCCCACGTGTGGGTTGCGCCGCGAGCAGCACGCTGAACTGGCGCCCCATTTCCCGGGCAATCACGATCTTCTGCTGATTGCCGCCGGAGAGCGCACGCGCCGGCAGTGACGCGATCGGGGGGCGAATGTCGAACCGTTGCACCTGCTCGCTCGCATTGGCCGCGATGCGCGCGAAGTCGAGCCCCGCCCGCGAGGCGAAGTGATGCTGCCGTCCCAGAATGAGGTTGTCGGCAATCGAGTAGTCGAGCACGAGACCGCGACGGTGCCGATCTTCAGGAATGTGCGACAGGCCACGATCGGCGCGTGCACGCACCGAGAGTGTCGTGAACTCTTGCGCGCCCACGTCGACACGCCCTTGCTGCACCGCTCGCAAGCCGGCGATAGCTTCGAGGAGTTCGGTTTGTCCGTTACCCTCGACGCCGGCGATGCCGACGATCTCGCCGGGCAGGATCTCGAAGGAGACGTCGTTCACCGCCACGGTGCCGCGGTCCGACAGCACGCGCAGTCCCTGCACACGCAAGACGGGGGAGCTGCCCGGGGTGGGCGCACGGGGCCGTGTACCTTCGCGCGCTCCCCCCACGGCATCGAGATGCAAGTGCACATCGCGCCCCACCATCGCGCGCGCAATATCACGCGGCGTCACGCCCTGCGTAGGGAACTGCGACACCGTGGTGCCCGCACGCATGACGGTGATGTTGTCCGAGATGGCGATCACTTCGTCGAGCTTGTGCGTGATGAGCACCACCGTGCCGCCGTCGTCTCGCAGTCGGCGCAACACGGCCCACAGGTCCCGCACTTCTGGCGGTGACAGCACGGCCGTGGGCTCATCGAGAATGAGCACCTTCGCGCCGCGATACAGCGCCTTCAGGATCTCCACGCGTTGGGCTTCACCAACACTCAGCTCGGCCACGCGGGCGCGCGGGTCCACGTGCAGCCCACTCGTACGGCAGAGCGAGTCGACCTCCACCACCGCGCGGTGCAGATCGATCGTCATTCCGTTGGTGGGCTCCGACCCCAGCACCACATTCTCGGCCACCGTCAGCGTGGGGATCAGCATGAAGTGCTGATGCACCATGCCCACACCTGCTGCGATGGCCTCCTGCGTCGTCCATCCCTGCACCGCACGACCGAACACTTCGACCGAGCCGGCGTCGGGGGCGTACATGCCGGCGAGCACTCGCATGAGCGTGCTCTTTCCCGCGCCATTCTCTCCCACGAGCGCGTGAATTTCCCCGCGCTGCACGTCGAGCGTCGCGTCGCGGTTGGCGACCACGGCGCCGAATGTTTTCACCACGCCGCGAAGGTGCACAGCCGGCGACGTCTGCGGCACCGATGGGGGCGCGTGACTCATCGCTTGCCCGCGCGCGTCGAGGGCACCGGAATGCGACCGGCGACGATATCGGCGGTGAGCGCGTCGAGTTTCGCGCGCACGTCCGGTGGAATGAGTTCGCGGTTGTGGTCGTCGTCGATGTACCCCACGCCGTTTTCCGCGAGACCGAACTGCTGAATGCCACCGGTGAACTGATGGTCTTTCACCGCCTTCACCGCCGCCACCACCGACGCATCAATGCCCTTCACCATGCTCGTGAGCACATAGCCCGGCGCTTCGTTGTACTGATCGGCATCGACGCCGATGGCGAGTTTGCCCGTCGTTCGCGCCGCCTCGAACACCCCCAACCCCGTCGACCCCGAGGCGTGGAAGATGACGTTCACGCCTTGGTTGTACATCGCAAGCGCCATTTCCTTGCCGCGTCCCGGATTCCGAAAGGCTTCCGGGGTCACGCCGGCGTAGTTCACGAGGACCTCGCAGTCGGGACAGACGTGCTGCACGCCCGCGCGATAGCCCGCTTCGAACTTGTGGATGAGCGCGATGTCCATGCCGCCCACGAAGCCCACCTTCTTGCTCCTCCCCACGAGCGCCGCGAGCGCACCCACCAGAAACGAGCCCTCCTCCTCGCGGAACTTGAGCGCGCGCAGATTGGACGGCAATGGCAGCGGGTTCCCCACCGAATCGAGCGGGACCGACATGTCGACGTTGGCGAAGCGCACAGTGGGGTACTCCTTCGCCAACGCGAGCACGTCGTCGGTGAAGATGAAGCCCACCGCGATGACGAGGTCCATGCCTTCCGCCGCGAGCAGTCGCAGACCGGCCTCGCGGTCGGAGCCCTCGCCAGGCTCGATGTAGGTGACGCGGGCGCCCAGCTCCTTTTCCGCGCGTTCGCCGCCCAGGTAGGCGCCGTCGTTGAACGACTTGTCCCCCCGGCCTCCGACATCGAAAACGATGCCGATGTCGAGGCCTTCGGAGCTATCCGCAACAGTGGCCCCCGAGGGGTGGACTGTCAGGAGGGCGAGGTGGGCGAGGACGAGCGCCCCGATCAAGGAGAGGGTGCGGCGCATGGCCACGAAGGTTCGCCGTCTGGCCCTCTCACCGGAAGGGCTTGCGGGGTGGGGAATTGCGGCGTCGACGCTTCCGGCTGTCGACGGTACGGTCCAACGCAAAACAACGACGACCGCAGCGATCCGCGGCCGTCGTTGTTCATCGGTCCGACACCCGACAATTACTTGATCGGCTTGTACCGGTAGGCGTAGATCCCCGGCGCGGATGCCTTGAGCTCGACGGTCTTGCGGTCTCCCTTCTTGAGGGCGCCTGAGGTCCCCGTCGCTGTGCCGACCACCGCACCCGCCTGATCGAGGAACTCGGCGGTCACCGTGTACGACCCCGTCGGCGCAATCTGCTCCAGGGCCAGCGAGAGCGTGGCCTCCGCCGCGCCACGCGAGAAGCCCGCTACTTCGACCTTCACCGGTAGCGCTTCGGCGATCGTCTGGTACTTCACCAGCGAGTCCGTCCACGCCTTCCTTTCTGCGGGGAGCTTCACGCTCTTGGCGAGCCCCTGCGACGCGTACGCGAACATCATCCACCCGTCGTAGTTGTTGGGGTCGAGGGCCACCAACTTCGCGCTCGGGCTGAACATGTCCTTGAAGCGATCCTTCGAGTAGAGCGCGGCGGCCACATTGCGAAGGCCGTCGCGGTTGTTCGGATTCCGCGCGACGGAGGCCTCGAACAGCGTGAGCGCATCGTCGGTGCGGTTGGCCCGGGTGGCCACCACACCGCCCACTGCCAGCACGATGTCACTGAACTGGCTGGGGTTGGCGATCATGTCGGCGTACACCGAGGGCAGATTCGCCGTGTCCTTGGCCAACATGAGCGCTTCCGCCCAGTTGTTGAAGTGGTTCGCGGCGTCCGGGCTGTCCGGCTGTGCCGCAATGAGCGCCTTGAAGTGTCCGGCCGCTTCTCGCGCCTGCGCCTGCTGGTCAGCTCCCTGCGCCGACGTGGCCTGTTCGAGCTGCGTGACGGCCAGATAGTACATGGAGCCGCTCTTGAGATCGCGGTACGAGGTATCCGTCCCCGCGCGGTCGATGACGTGCTTCCAGTGCATCATCGCGCCCTTCTTGTCGTTCCGCTGATTCGACACGTTGGCGAGCACGTAGTGCGCGTAGGGACCGTCGCTCAGCAGCATCGACCGCTTCGCGTAGTACTCAGCCGAGTCGAGATTTCCCGCGCTCGACGCCGAGAGCGCGGCCTGCGTCTGCGCCAACCACAGTTCGTTCTGACGCTGCGCCTTGATGACGGCCTCACACGCGGGAGAGGCGGCGACAATCGCCTTGTATGCGGCGTCGACAGCGACCACCAGGTCGATCGGCTCGGTCGGGGCGGTCACGAAGCCCAGCGTGCTCCGCACCGGCGCGCCCGGCACCCCCGGCTCGATCGCCCACATTTTGAGCACTTCGCTCAGCATGTACTGATACCCCGTCACGTTCTTGGCAAAACGTTCCGGCTTCGTGTCCAGCTCCTTGGTCATCTGGGTGAGCAGTTTCTTGCGCTGCTCGGGCGCCGTGGCCGCCTTCACCTGCTGATAACTCAGCGACTGAATCGCCAGCTCCTTGGGCTGGTTCACATCGATCGTGCAGGTGGGCGACACGCCGCCGGGCTGGGCGGTGAGCGTGGCCGGCAGTGCACCGGTGAGCGACACGGCCGCGACGGCACCTGCCATGAACGTCAAACGCATGACGTCTCCTAAATTCGAAAAGATGCGGAGAGAAACTGGCCGGAGCTCTGGCCAGGGGTTCAGTTGGGGACCCGATGTCCTTTACTTGAAACTACTATGACGAAACGGATCCGCACCCGGTTCCTGGTAATTGGCAGCGGAGTCGCCGGTTTGCACACGGCGTGGCGGGCTTCCGCGCACGGCCCCGTGACCGTGTTGACCAAGCGCACGCTCTTCGACTCCGCCACAGCGTACGCACAAGGCGGCATCGCCGCTGCCCTCGGCGCCGGCGACAGCCCGGAACTGCACCGGGAAGACACCCTGGCCGCCGGCGCGGCCCTCTGTGACCGCGAAGCCGTCCAGGTCCTCGTGGAGGAGGGACCCGCCCGCGTTCGGGAGCTGCAGGCCGCCGGCGCCCGTTTCGATCTCGACCCGGACGGCGACTTCAAGCTCGGCAAGGAGGCCGCCCACTCCCGTCATCGCATCGTGCATGCGCACGGTGACCAGACGGGCGCCGAGGTGGCCCGGACCCTCGTCGCCAAGGTCCGGGAATCGTCGACCATTACAGTCCACGAGACGGCCCGCGTCCTCGATCTGCTCCTCGTCGAGGACGAATCGGGTGTCCAGTGTGCCGGGGTGCGCGTGTCCATCGCGGGTATGCCGGTCGACATCGTCGCCGATGCCACGGTGCTCGCCACCGGCGGCTGCGGGCAGATTTTTCGCTATACCACCAACCCGCAGGTGGCCACGGGCGACGGTTTTGCCATGGCCCATCGGGCCGGCGCCCGGCTCGCCGACATGGAGTTCGTGCAATTCCATCCCACGGCGCTCGACACCCCCGAAAACCCGCTGGCGCTCATCTCCGAGGCCGTGCGCGGGGAGGGGGCGATCCTGCTCAATGGGCGTGGCCAGCGGTTCATGCCCAGTCGCCACACGCTCGCCGAGTTGGCCCCGCGCGACGTGGTGGCCCGGGAGATCTTCCGCGAGCAACAGGCGCACGGGCGGGTCTTTCTCGATGCCACCAAGCTCGGCGAAGGGTTCCTGACGCGCTTTCCGGGGATCTCGGCCCTCTGCCGCGCCCGCGGCATCGACCCCCGCTTCGAGCCCATCCCCGTCTCGCCGGCCGCCCATTACATGATGGGCGGCGTCATGACCGACCTGGCCGGCCGCTCCAGCATCCCCCGCCTCTACGCGGTGGGGGAGGTGGCGCGCACCGGCGTCCACGGCGCCAACCGCTTGGCGTCCAACTCGCTGCTCGAGGGACTCGTTTTTGCCGAACGGGTCGCCCGCGACATGGTCCAAACACCGGATGAGCTCGCCGTTCCCCATCTCGCGCCGTGGGATGTCCCTCCACTCGCCGACCGAGGCGCGGCCCAGGTGGCCGCCGACGAAATCCGGCAGATCATGTGGGATCACGCCAGCATCGCCCGCACCGCCCCGGGGCTTCGACGCTGTCTGGACGCGCTCCAGCGTGTCGGGGAGCGCCTTCCGCCGGGCGCCACCGAAGAACGCAATCTGCTCACCACCGCCACCCTCGTGGCAGAAGCGTCCCTTCTGCGCAAGGAGTCGCGGGGAGGGCACTTCCGGAGCGATTTTCCCAAGACCCGCCGGAAATGGCAGGGTCGACACATCACGTGGTAAGGCGGCGGCGCCCGACCCGGCGCCATCCGCCATTCCTGCGATACCCTGCTCCCCGAATTCTCTCCCAGCATGACCGTCCTCGAAGCTCACTACGATCCCGCGCTCGCGGCTGAAATCCGGGCCCTCGCCACGGCGAAGAACGCGGTCATCCTCGCGCACAACTACGAGCGTCCGGAAATCCAGGACGTGGCCGACTACGTGGGAGACTCGCTCGGGCTCTCACGCGAAGCCGCCAAGACGGAAGCCGACGTCATCGTCTTCTGCGGCGTGCACTTCATGGCCGAAACGGCCGCCATTCTGTCGCCGCAGAAAACCGTCCTGCTCCCCGATCTCGCCGCCGGCTGCTCGCTGGCCAGCACGATCGATGCCGACCAGCTGCGCGCCTGGAAGGCCGACCATCCCGGAGCGGTCGTCGTCGCCTATGTGAACACGACCGCCGAGGTGAAGGCGGAAAGTGATTACTGCTGCACCTCGGGCAACGCCGTCGACGTGATCAATGCGATCCCTGCTGATCGAGAGATTCTGTTTCTCCCCGACATGTTCCTCGGCGCGCACGTGCGCCGCGAAACCAAGCGGGAGAACATCCACGTGTGGATGGGAGAGTGTCATGTGCACGCGGGGATCGACCCCGAGCACATCACGCGCACACGCGCGCAGCACCCGGGCGCGGAGTTCCTCATTCACCCCGAGTGCGGCTGCGCCACGTCGGTGGTGGAGGCGATGAGTGCCGGTGCGGTCGACAAGGAGCATGCGCACATTCTCTCCACCGAGGGGATGATCAAGCGTCCGTCGCAGACCACGCAGGACACGTTCATCGTGGCCACCGAGATCGGCATTCTGCACCGGCTACGCCGCGAGAACCCCACCAAGCATTTCATCGCGGCCAACGACCGTGCGCAGTGTTCCTACATGAAAGTCACCACGCTCGCCAAGGTGCGCGATGCGCTGCTGTACACGCAGCATCGCATCACCGTGCCCGACGCCGTGGCTGCACGGGCGCGCACCGCGATCGAACGCATGGTGCGCATCGGTGGCAACGCCGCCGTCAGCCCGTTCGGCCCAGCGGATCCTGGCGAATGAGCGCCTTTCACCCGCCGCTCCGCTCCACGCCGCCGACGTCGCAGATGGCCGTGGTACCGCCGACGATCACGCCGCGTGATGCGCGCGCGGTCGCAGCCTCCACCGTCGCGTTTCCGCTCAGCGCCCACGAGACGGCGGCACGGGTGCGGGTCGCGTTGCAGGAAGACGAAGCATTCAACGACATCTCCACGCTGGCGACGGTGGTCGGCACACGGCACGTGCGCGGAGCGATTGTTGCGCGACGTGACGGCGTGATTGCGGGAGTGCCGCTGGCCGTCGAAGCGTTCCGTCAGCTCGATGCCAGCGTCACCATACGTCTCGAAGCCGAAGATGGTGCGCGCGTCAAAGCCGGCGACACTGTCATGGCGCTCACGGGACACGCGCGCGGCATGCTGTCGGCCGAACGCACCGCCCTCAACTATCTGCAGCATCTCTCCGGTATCGCGACGCTGACCCACCGCTTTGTCGAAGCGGTGAAGGGTACCCCCGTGCAGATCCTCGACACGCGCAAAACCACACCGGGCTGGCGCACGCTCGAAAAGTACGCGGTGCGGGCCGGTGGGGGCACGAATCACCGCCACGATCTGCGCAGCGGGGTGCTCATCAAGGACAATCACCTCGCGGCCATCGGGGGTGACGTCGCCATGGCTGTTGCCCGTGCGCGTGCCCTCGCGCTGTCGGGCACGCCGGTGCAGGTCGAATGCGATACGCTCGAGCAGGTGGACGCGGCGGTGGCCGCTGCGGCCGATGGGGTGCTGCTCGACAACATGTCACTCGGGCAGCTGCGAGCGGCTGTCGCGCGATGCCGCGGGCGTGTCATCACGGAAGCGTCGGGCGGTGTGGCGCTCGATACCGTGCGCGACATTGCCGACACCGGTGTTGATCGCATTTCGATCGGGGCGCTCACACACTCGGCGCCGGCGCTCGATCTTGGTCTCGACTTCGACGGCTTGTGATACAGCCGGAGGCTTCCGCTATGCCTTTCCGACTCCCGCCGCCTACCGAACGCGCGTCCCATATTCTGCTCGACGGGATCGTCGATTATGCGGGACTCTTTCCGCCGGCCTCGCTCGACCTCCCCAAGGCGGTACGCAACTACGCGCACTATCGCGCCGGCGGGACGGGGTGGATGCTGGGGCGGTTCATCTGCCCGGCCGCACACCTCGAGGCGTTCTCCGCCAGTGCCGATCCCCTGTTGCCGCGCGACGCCGGGGCCATTCCCTGGCGGCTGTCCGTAACGGGTACCGGTGATGTCGCCGCCGATCTGCGCGCGATCGCCGCGTTCAATGAGCGCCATCGCGTGTGCTTCGAAGAGTGCGGCGCCAAGGTCGATGCCTACGAAGTGAAGGTCGCCTCCGTGCAGGAGATCGTCGCGTTGCATGAGCAGTTGCCGGCAACGCTCGACGTGTACTTCGAAGTACCACTCGATGCCACCGTCGATGTGCTCGTGCCGGCCATTGCGGGCACGGGGCGCCGCGCCAAGATGCGGACGGGTGGGGTCGTAGCCGACGCCTTCCCGCCGGCTGCGGCGATCGTGCGGTTCCTGCGCGCACTCGTCGCGCACGATGTCGCGGCCAAGGCCACGGCCGGGTTGCATCACCCGCTCTGCGGCGCGTATCGCCTCACCTATGCACCCGACGCGGCGACCGCGCGCATGTTCGGCATGCTCAACGTATTGCTTGCGGCCGCCGCGATTGCCAAGGGCGGCAGTGATGTCGACGCGTTGCTGCTGCTCGACGAATCCAACGCGGCCTCCATCGAGATCACCGACATGCATGTGGCCTGGCATGGTCCCGACAGGATCATGACGATGAGCCGCGCCCTGCTGCAGCAGGTGCGGGAGCGCGTGCTGGTGAGTGTCGGCTCCTGCTCGTTCACCGAGCCCGTGGACGAACACCGCGCGTTCGGGTGGATCTGACATGCTTCCTTCTTCCGCCGGCATGCACACGTTCGCGCCGACTCGCAGCTGGGTCTCCAGCGCCAATGGGCACCCCGATTTCTCGTTGCAGAATGTGCCGTTCGGTGTGTTCCGCCGAGCGAACAGCGACGAAGCGCCGCGGGTCGGCGTCGCCATCGGTGACGACATTCTCGACGTGGCCGCCTGTCATGCGGCCGGTCTCTTCGGCGGGACCGACGCGGTGGCGTACGACGTCGTCGAGCGCGCGGCGCGTGCCTGCGCCTCCCCTTCGCTCAATGCGCTGATGGCGCTCGGCACACCGGCCCGCCGGGCGCTGCGCGCGGCGGTGCTCGAGCTGCTGCACGAAGACACATCGGTGCATCGTCGGCAGACGGCGCAGCACGCGCTCGTGCCGCAGCGCGATGCCGACCTGTTTCTCCCGGTGCAGGTAGGCGATTACACCGACTTTTACGCGTCGGTGCATCACGCCACCAACGTGGGCTCGATGTTCCGTCCCGACAGTCCGCTGCTGCCGAACTACAAATGGGTCCCCATTGGCTATCACGGACGCGCCTCGAGCATCGTGTCGTCGGGGACCCCGATACGGCGGCCGTGCGGACAGCGGAAGGGACCGAACGACGCGGTGCCGTCCGTGGGGCCGTCGCGGTCCCTCGATTACGAGCTGGAGCTCGGCGCGTTCGTCGGCACCGGCAACGCGCTTGGCGATCCGATTGCGCTTGGCGACGCCGAAACGCACCTGTGGGGGCTGTGCCTGCTCAACGATTGGTCCGCCCGCGACATTCAGGCGTGGGAGTATCAGCCGCTCGGCCCCTTTCTCGCCAAGAATTTTGCCAGCACGATCAGTCCGTGGGTGGTGACCCTCGAGGCGCTCGAGCCGTTTCGCGCCCCGCTGGCGCCCCGCGCCGACGGGGATCCGTCACCCTTACCGTATCTCACGCACGAAGCCGACCGTACACAGGGCGGATTTGCGCTCACGGTCGAAGTGTGGTTGCGCACGATGCGCATGCGAGAGGCCAATGAGCCGGCGGTGCGCATTTCGCAGGGTAGTGCACTCGATCTGTACTGGAGCTTTGCCCAGATGCTCACGCACCACACGAGCAATGGGTGCAACATGCGGGCCGGTGACCTGCTCGGCAGCGGTACGATTTCCGGCGCCTCGGCTGACAGTCGTGGGAGTCTACTGGAATTGACTTGGCGTGGGGCCGAGCCGATCACACTCCCCAACGGCGAAACACGCGGCTTCTTGGATGATGGCGACGAAGTGATCATGACGGCCTATGCGGAACGCGACGGCGTGGGACGCATTGGCTTCGGGCAGTGCGCGGGACAGATCCACGCGGCGGTGACGGGTTGAGGAATGCCCGTCGGCCCACGGATCTGTTTGTGCAAGGTGTCTGATTCGGTGTTAGCGCCGTCGCAGATGGCCATGGCGCTGGCGTTTCATGGCATCTTCACCGTGGTCGGCATGGGGATGCCCGCGCTCATGGTGAGCGCGGAATGGTGCTGGCTCAAGACGGGCAACGCGGTGTTGCTGGAGCTGGCGAAGCGATGGACCAAGGGGACGGCCATTCGTTTCGCGGTCGGAGCCGTATCGGGCACGGTGGCGGATGTCGAACTCGGGTGCTCTGGTCCACATTCGTGGAACACGCCGGGCCGCCGGGGCTGACCGACGAACGGTCGATCGCGTCGCGGCCAACCGGCGCACATCAGGCCCTGCACACCGGCGCGCCGTGAGTCCCACCGAACTCACCTAAACAGTGCCGTACATCGTGGCTGGCGTCATGGTGCTCTCGCTCAATGCGTGCGTGCTGCTCGGCGGTACGGATTGCGGTGCTTCTCTTCTTTTGCGTTCCCCAGGCGCACGCCGAACGAGGCTGCAGCGGCGACCTCATGCCGCGCCGCATCGCCCCGTGGTTCGCCGTTCCGTTTCCGCCGGTGTGCGCAGCAGTCGCCGCTCGCCCTGCGGTGCACCGCCGTTGCCCCCTGCTCGTGGCGCGCGTGGAAAACCCCCTGCTGGTCAGTGGCGGCGCAGGCCAGCTTCGTCCTCCGGGATGGGCAGGGACCCCGTTCCCGTGGAGACTCCCTCCAGAGCGCACCACCACGTCGCGCGCGGCGCCGCAGATCACGCTGCCTCTCACCGTCGGCGCGCTCGCCAGGGGGACCAACATGCTGCTCCCCAGCGTCGTGAACCTGTTCCGGATCTTGCAGCGCGGCGAAGCCGCCTTCGGCAACGAGCACCGGAACGGGAGGGCGTTCCGGAACGTGGTTCATGGCCGTAAGTTGCAGCCATGCGCCCTGACCTCATCCGCGTGGTTCTCGTCGACGACCACCAAATCGTCCGCACCGGCCTGAAAGCGGTGTTGTCGACGGCCAAGGACATCGCCGTGGTCGGTGAAGGGGGGTCCGGCAAGGATGCCCTCGCTATGGCCGAACGGCTCGACCCGCATGTGATCGTCATGGACCTCTCCATGCCCGACATGGACGGCCTCACGGCTACCCGCGAGCTGCAGAAGGCCAACGCCGCGCGGGTGCCGCGGTCCGATGAGCCGCCAACGCGCCGGGTCCTCGTGCTCACCATGCACACCGAAGACGAACATCTGGTCGCGCTCCTCGAAGCCGGCGCGGGCGGGTATCTCCTCAAGTCGGTGGCAGACCGCGAGTTGGTCGACGCGGTGCGCACCGTAGCCGCCGGCGATGTGTACGTGCAGCCGACCGCCGCGCGTGCGCTCGCGCGCGGACTCGCCAAGCGTGATGGCAACGCCGAAGAGCGCACGCGCTTCGAGAAGCTCACCGATCGCGAACAGTCGGTGCTCAAGATGGTCGCCGAAGGCTACACCGCTCCGGAAATCGGCGAATGTCTGACCATCTCGCCCAAGACGGTCGACACCTACAAACAACGCATCGGCGAGAAGCTCGGCCTCACGCACCGCACCGATTACGTGAAGTTCGCCCTCAAGCTCGGCCTGCTCAAGAGCGAGGACTGACGGCCGCTGCCGAACGGCGTGGCCGCTACGCCTCCCCCGTGGGCTCCACGGCACGGGTCTGCCCGTCGCGCGACAGACTCCACGCCGGAAGCGGCGGCACTGCGACATCCAGCAGGGCATCGCTCGACGCATAGCCGTGCTCGTCGCGCACGCGCTGTGCAATGGCGCGCCGCAGCGTGTCGATCTGGCCGCCCGCGTCGCCGTCCAGCTCCACACGGAGCGCTCGGAACCGACGGCCGCTCTGCAGGCAGAACAGTTCGGTCAACCCGATCTCACGCGCGCAGGCATCGGCTCCACGCTCCTCGATGAGTCGTTGCGTGCGTGAAATGGTCGTGGCGCGCGCATAGAGCTCGATGGCCATGTCGGCCAGCCGCTCCACCACCAGCTGCCGCTGCAGAATGGCTTTCTTGTGCGTCGTGATCGCCTGCTGCGTGGCTTTCGCGAGCTCGGCCACATGTTGCTCCACGTACGTGGCGTGCGTCTTGAGCAGCGGATGCAGCGTCGCCTGAAAACGGTCACGCTTGCCAAACGCACTGGCCACACGGTCCGCCGCAAAGCTCGAAACGAGCACCCAGTTCTGAACAGGGTTCTTGAGGGCGCCGGCAATCTCCTTGAGCTCTTCGGCCGGGCCCTGCACGCCGTTGAGGCCCACGAACAGGCGCAAAACCTCATTCGCACCTTCGAAGATGCGATTGATGCGAGCATCGCGCAGATATCGTTCGTAGGGCCACGGTTTCACGAAACCACGCCCACCGGCCAGTTGTACCAGCTCGTCGGAGCTGCGCCACACCAACTCGCTCGCAAACACCTTGATGCACGCCGCTTCGAGCGACGCATCCACGTTGTCGGCGTCGAGCGCCGCCGCGAGAGCACCGACCATCGCATCGGCGGCGTACGTCTCGCTCGCCATCGTCGCCATTTTCCGCTGCGTGATCTCGAAGCTCGCGAGCGTCTCGCCGAACTGCGTGCGCGCTTCCGCATAGCGCGTGAATTCGCCGAGCAACGTCTTGCACGCCGCCGTGCACCCCGAGGCCAGTGAGAGCCGTCCGGCGTTGAGCGCGTTGACCGCAACGCGGAAGCCCTTGCCGACTTCACCGAGCACGTGGTCGTCGGGAACGAACAGATGTTCAAAGACCAGTTCGGCCTGCGTGGACGCGCGAATACCCAGCTTGCGGATGGTGCCATCCACGCGGAAGCCGACCATATCGGGGCGCACGATGAACGCCGTGGGGCGCATGACCGTCTCTCCGTTGCGCTCTATGGGCGTCTGCGCAAACGTCGCGATCACCCCCGCGCGGTGCCCGTTGCCGATCCAATGCTTCCGGCCGTTCAACACCCATCCCGTGTTGTCCGCGCTGCGTTCGGCGCGCGTGACGATATGCTGGGCGTCGGATCCGGTTTCCGGTTCGGTGAGCGCGTAGGCCGCGAGCGTTTCGCCGCGCGCCAGCCCAGGGAGATAGCGCGCCTTCTGCGCATCGTTGCCGGCGATCACGACCGCCTTGCTCCCAAGTCCGCAATGCACGCCAATCAGCACACCCAGCGATGCGTCGATCGAGGCCACCGCGCCAAAGACACGAGCGTAGGCGCTCGCCGAGAGGCCGAGCCCCCCGTATGCCTTGGGAATGGTGAGCGCGAGCAGTCCGGCCTTGGCGAAGGCCTCCACCACGGCCTCGTCGATGCACTCCTGCTCGTCGAAGCGCTTCGCATCGATGAGTCCCGATGCCACCATGGCGTTCACAGCATCGACGAGTCGCTGGACCGTGCGCGCTTCGTCAGGATCGCGCGCATCGAGGGTCGCGGGATACGGGAAGAGCAGCGATTCGTTGATGTCGCCGGCAAACAGATCGCGCAGGAACGACGGCTTGGTGGGAACCGCGACGGAAGACATGACTGGATGCTCGGAATGGCGGGATGCCAGGGTGGATACGTCGAGGAGTCCCCATCGCAAGACGGGGACTCCTCACGATATCACATGGTGATCAGCGCTTGAGAGCCGCTGGCGGGGGGGCCGCGGGTCCCGGCGCCGTCACCGTCACCGTGATCTGGCTGACCTTCCCTTGTGCCTGTCCGGTGACGGTATTGAGCGCTTGCAGCGTGATGACGGCCGTGCCGACCTGCAGGCCGGTCACGGCCACTTGCGCCGTCGAGGTGGTGGAGGGCACGTTCGCCACATCCGGTCGGCTGCTGCGCACATCCACGACGCGGTTCCGCAGAATATTCCCCACCGCGTCGCGCAACTCGATGGCGAACGGCAGCGTAACCCCGCGCGTGATCGCAAACGTCGCCGGAACGATGATGCTGTCGACCGGAATCTGCTGGATGATGATGGAGGCCTGACTCGCCCGGTTTTCGGAGGTCGCGGTGATCACGACCGTGCCCGCCGAAATGGTGCTCACCAGACCATTGGCGTTCACGGTGGCGCGCGAGGGATCGCTGGTGATCCACTCGAGCGGACGGTCGGTTACGTCGACGCCGGCCGAGTCGGTGACCGTGGCGCGGAGCTGCACAGTCTGTCCTTCCGTGACCGTCGCCTGCAGCGGAGTCACCGACACCGTCGCCACCGGAACACGCGTCACGGCGAGCGACACGGTATCGCTGACGCCTTCGGCGCTGGCGATGATGCGCGCCGTGCCAAGTGACACCCCGGTGACGATCCCCACCTGTGAGACTTGAGCGACGGTGGGTGTGTTGGTTGTCCACGTCACGATGCGGCCCGTCGGAATCTGCACGTTCGCGGAGTCGAGGAGCAGCACGCCGAACGTGCGCGGGATGCCCAGGCGGAGCGAACCCACGCGCGGCGAGATGATCACCTTGTCGATGCGCGGCTCAACGGCTTCCACCGTCGAAGTGCAACGGATCTGCGGATTTTCGATCGGTGACGCGGTGATCGTCGCTCGTCCCGCTCGTCGCGTCGTCACGAACCCCGTGGTCGACACGGTCGCGACCGTTTCGTTGTCGCTCGCCCAGCTGATGGCGCGGCCGAGCGTCGGCAGCGGGTTGTTGGCGGTATCGCGCAACGCCAGCACCGGCTGCGCGCTCTGGCCAACGGTTACCTTGCTGTTGAGCGGGGTCAGGGTGCATGCGCCAATGGGAATCTCGGTCACGAGGATGCTGGCACTACCCACCGTCTGATCCGACTCCGCCGTAATGACCACCGGTCCTCCCGCAGCAATCGCCGTGAGCGAGCCGGTCTGGTCGACCGACACAACGGAGGAGTTGCTGGAGCTCCAGCGGAACGTGCGCCCGGTGATGATGACGTTCTGGTTGTTGCGGGCGACGGCCGCCAGCTGGCGGGTGTTGGTCCGGCGCAGGGTCAGCGTGTTCGGCGTGACGGTCACGGTCGCCGCCTGCTCCGGCGTGACGGTCACCGGGACCGAGGCACTCTTGCCGTCGGCGGTCGCGGAGACGGTGGCGTTACCCACCCCCACGGCGATCACACCGCCTTCGGTCGTAACGGTGACGACGGCCGAATTGCTCGACGAGAAGTTCACCCGCTTGTTGCGGATCGAGTTGCCGTCGCAGTTGAACGCGGTCCCGACGATCGTCGCGGCGCCGTTCACCGGCAGCGTCAGCGACGCTGGCGCAACGCTCACGCTGCAGGCGGCTGGCGGCCGGAGCTCGAGGCACGCCGTCATGGTACCGAACAGGGCCATAAGCAGCGTGGCACCCATCCGACGGGCCCCCGACACTGGGGAGAAAGAGTCAATGCGGTCTGCGGCCAGCATGCAGCTCCGTCCTGGAAACAAAGAGTGAAGAGCGACCGACCCATGCAGGGCCGTCGGAAGATACCAGATACAGGACGCCTCGCCGCCAGCAGCCGTAACCGTTACGCCACGGGCACAATGGGGCGTGGGGCGCACGCCTGCAAGCTGACGGGCTGTTCACTTGCCGGCAAGCACAGCCTTGCCGTTCAGCGCAAGACTCCGGCCAAGGGCCACCCCGCTTCATCTCGCGGTCGGCCCCGTGCAACTTACGCCGAACATGTCCAACGCCGCCCCTGCCGCCCCTGCCGCCCCTGCCGCTCGTACGCGCGAAGCGACCACGCCGTGGCTGCCGGTGGCCGCGTGGATCATTGGCGCCGCCCTGTTCCGGTTGCTGCTCTCGGCAGTCGTGCCGTTGCTCCCGGACGAGACCTACTATTGGGAATGGACGCGCCGGCTCGAAGGGGGGTATTTCGACCACCCGCCCGGCATCGCGCTGCTGATTACGCTGGGCGTCAAGCTCTTCGGCAACACCGTGGCGGGTGTTCGGGCGGGTCCGGCCATTGCTGCGGTCATCACGCACGTGGCCGCCGTGAGCTGTGCCTGGCAGCTCGCGGGGCGCGGGGCGGCGGGCGCGACCGCG